>Ga0247844_1000343_pt1 | contig 100469 bp, 88 predicted proteins | sample LaCtaG_FD_192421 | JGI IMG/M metagenome (GOLD analysis project Ga0247844, IMG submission 192421) | Freshwater microbial communities from meromictic Lake La Cruz, Castile-La Mancha, Spain - LaCruzMarch201714.5m_1 | ecosystem: Environmental > Aquatic > Freshwater > Lake | place: Spain: Castile-La...
ATTCGATACAAACCTTGTATTTTTCTGCGATTGACAGTTCACCAGGTAGTGTCTCTCAAGTGCGTGAATGTACCGCTCAATTACTTCGCTTTGCGAAGGAAACAAACGTGCCCGTTTTTTTAATTGGACACATCACCAAAGACGGATCGATTGCAGGACCAAAAGTGTTGGAGCACATGGTCGATGCAGTACTTCAGTTCGAGGGAGATAGAAATCATGTGTATCGATTATTGCGTACGGTTAAAAATCGCTTTGGATCAACCAACGAACTAGGGATTTATGAAATGCAAGGAACCGGCTTACGTGTAGTTGACAATCCTTCAGAAATATTAATCACCAATACAGACAGTAATTTAAGTGGCGTCGCAATTGCCACCACCATAGAAGGGATGCGCCCACTTCAAGTAGAAGTTCAAGCTCTTGTAAGCTCTGCTGCATACGGCACGCCACAACGCTCATCAACTGGTTTTGATGCCAAGCGTCTTAACATGCTTTTAGCTGTTATGGAAAAACGATGCGGTTTTAAATTGGCGGCGAAGGATGTGTTTTTAAATATTGCTGGTGGAATCAAAGTTGATGACCCTGCCGTAGATTTAGCAGTAACCATGGCTGTTTTATCATCTAATGCTGATTTACCAATTCCACAAGGCATTACTTTTGCCGCGGAAGTAGGATTGTCTGGAGAAGTAAGACCTGTAAATAGAGCTGAGGTTAGAATTCACGAGGCACAAAAATTAGGGTATAAAACTATATACCTCTCTAAATATAATAAAGGCATCACAATCTCTGACTTCAAAATTAAAGTAGTGCTTTGCGAAAAAATTGAGGAGGTGGTAAGAAAAGTATTTTCATAGTAACTAGAAAAACAGACATCGATAGATTATGCCTAGATTAATACTTATCCCAACTCCAATAGGAAATTTAGAAGATATCACCTTGCGATCAATCCGAATATTAGGTAGTGCAGATGTTATTTTTTCGGAAGACACCCGGGTAACAAAACGATTGCTTGCACACCTGAATATCACCAACACCATCTTTTCATTTCATAGTCAAAATGAACACCGTTTATTAGATCGTGTAATCGATAAAATACAAGAAGTAGAAACAGCCGTATTAGTCTCAGATGCTGGGACACCTGGTATTTCAGACCCTGGATTTTTATTGGTCCGAGCCTGTATTGAGGCAAATATTCCTGTAGAATGTTTACCTGGCCCAACTGCCTTCGTTCCAGCTCTTGTTGCAAGTGGATTACCTTGTGACAAATTCGTTTTTGAAGGTTTTTTACCTCATAAAAAAGGACGACAAACTAGGTTGATTTTACTCAGCCAAGAAAGTCGTACGATTATTTTGTATGAATCGCCTCACCGATTGGTAAAATGCTTAGGGCAAATTGTGGAGTATTTTGGTGCAGACCGTAAAATTTGTGTCTGCAGAGAAATCTCGAAGTTTTTCGAGGAATTTGCACGTGGAACGGCAGAAGAAGTTTTAGCGCATTTTCAACAAAAAGAAGTAAAAGGGGAAATTGTTATAATAGTTGGTGGGAATCAAATCGACTAGTGAATCGACTTCATTTTTTTTCTTAAGGACTCTAACACTTCTTCCTGCTTTTTTATGTCCGCTTGTTTTGAAGTTTGTTTCGATTTAGTTTCCTCAATTCGCTTTTCATTGTCCACAATTTCTTTTTTCATTTTTTCAATATCATTTTGATAATCCTTAATGTCATTTTCTAATTGTTTTTCTTCGGAAATGAATTTGTTTTGCACCTCGTTGGCTGCATCCAATTCTTTGTTAATAAGTGATGTAACTGTCTTAAGGCCAAAATCTTTAAGTAATTTGGACCAAACATCAAACTGCTCTGGATGGTCTTTTTTGTTCAAAAAGGCACCCCCCAAGTCAATACCAAATTGAATAGAGAATTGCTCCCCTTTCTTTTCTGTTATTACGGCATAGGCATCGAAAGTTTTATCTCCCACTGCCTTTGAACTCCCAATAAGTACAGTGTGCTCCTCCTTGTGTGTTTTATATTTCCCCCAATCTTTCATTAATGATTTTAACGCATCTTCTACTTGCTCTTTCGTTGCAAAAGGAATGGAAAGCATAATCGCGGGCTTATTTCCTAATGAAAATGTATAATTGCTTTCACTAATCTCAAGCTCTTGTGAAAAAGCGAAGGCTGAACAAATCAAAGTAAATAATAAAAAGAAGGTCTTGGACATAACGATAATATTTTCAATAAAAATAATAAACAAAAAGCAATAATTAAACTATACTTTTAAAATTGCGCTAATTTTACATTATGCAATTTTCACAAATAATTGGGCAGCATTCACTAAAAGAAGATTTTATCCATGAGATTAATTCAGGAAGGGTAAGCCATGCAAAGTTATTCGCTGGAAAACATGGTTACGGGACTCTTTCCTTAGCGCTTGCGTTTACACAATATTTAATGTGCGAAAAAAAGGAAGAAAAAGATAGTTGCGGCACCTGTCATTCCTGTACACAAATGAATGATTTTGTTCACCCCGATGTACATTTTGTATTTCCTGTTGTCTTAGCAAACAAAGGAATTTCTAATGCTTATTTGCCCGAATGGCGGGAACAACTTAAAGAAAGTACTTACTTCGATTTACTTCATTGGACCAATATAATTGATACAAAGGAACGACAACCAACTATTGGTACAGAGGAGAGTTTGGATATTCAGAAAAAATTAAACATAAAGTCGTACCAAGGTGATTACAAAGTAATGATTATCTGGTGTGCCGACGAAATGAATCCTACCTGTTCTAACAAATTATTAAAAATAATCGAAGAACCGCCTCCCAAAACTTTATTTATTTTAGTAACAGAAAAACCACAAAAACTACTTCCAACAATTCAATCGCGAACACAAGTGATCATTGTACCGAGAATCACTTTAACGGATTTAACAAGCGAGCTAGTTAACAATCAAGGAGTAGAAAATAGAATTTCGCAAACAATTTCTGCATTTTCAGAAGGAGATTTTATTCGAGCAGAAGAATTAGTAAAAGATGACGCCGCCAATCTAGCATATAGAAATCAATTTATGAGTTTGATGCGCTGCACCTATAAAAAAGATGTTATTGCCATGTTAGATTGGGCAGAAGAAATTGCTGCCTCTTCAAAGGAACGACAAAAACTATTTATTTTATATAGCTTACATATGCTAAGACAAAGTCTTGTAAATAATTACATTGGCATAGCTAGCTTGCCGGTTTCAGAAGAAGAAGCCTCATTTATCGAAAAATTTTCTCCCTACATTTCAGGTAATAACATTAGTGACTTCTTACGTACGTTTGATCAAGCGTATTACCACATAGAAAGGAATGCTTTCGGAAAATTACTTTTTACACAAATGTGTTTTCAAACGATGAGGTTCATTCACCAAGCATAATTTTGTAACTTTACCAAAAAAATAAAAAACGATGGGTTGTAGTTCATGTGGGTCAGATGGTGGAACACCAAGAGGATGTAAGAATAATGGTACATGCAGTTCTGGTGGTTGCAATAAATTAGAAGTCTACGATTGGCTTGCGAATATTTCATTGCCATCAGGGCAAAAAATATATGATATTGTCGAGGTTAGATTTAAAAGTTCAAGAAAAGGCTTTTATAGAAATGCTGATAACATTTCCTTATGTGTCGGAGATGTTGTTGCCGTAGAAACAGCGCCTGGTTATGATGTTGGGGTGGTTTCGATTGTTGGAGAATTAGCTCGGATACAAGTGAAAAAGAAATCCCCTGGATTTAAACCGATGGAAACCCGAAAAATTATTTCTATAGCATCACAAAAAGAAATTGACAGTTGGATAAAAGCGCGTTCATTGGAACCAGAAACGATGAATAAATCAAGGGTCATGGCACTAAAACTTGGCTTGGAAATGAAGATTTCTGATGTAGAATACCAAGCTGATATGTCAAAGGCGATTTTTTACTATACAGCGGAAGGAAGAATTGATTTTCGACAGTTGATAAAAGACATGGCTGATGAATTCAAAATTCGGATCGAAATGAGGCAGATTGGCTCACGGCAAGAATCTTCTCGTTTGGGAGGAATCGGTTCTTGTGGGCGGGAATTATGTTGCAGTACTTGGTTAACCGATTTTAGGTCCGTTTCCACATCCGCAGCTCGATACCAGCAACTATCGCTAAACCCACAAAAACTGGCAGGACAATGTGGAAAATTAAAGTGTTGTTTAAATTACGAATTAGACATGTACTTAGACGCCATTAAGTCGTTTCCTAAAACTGACACAAAACTGAAAACTGAAAAAGGAGAGGCCGTTCATATTAAAACCGACGTGTTCAAACGACTGATGTGGTTTGCAATTCCAGGTGAAAATGGATTAATTGCACTCAGCCCTGAACAGGTTAAGAAGATTCACGAACTTAATAAAGCCGGAACAATTCCTAAAGATCTTACTGCGTTTACCTACGTAGTTGAAAAAGAAGTGGAAATTGGATACGAAAATGTGGTTGGACAAGATAGTATTTCCCGTTTTGCAAACAACAATAAGAATAAAAACAAAAATAGAAACAAGCATAAATTTGTGCCAAAAAATAAGTAATGAGAAAATTGTTTTTTCTTCTTTTTAGCATGGCAATTATTGCCGCTTGTACGAATTCATCCGTTTACAATTCGTCTTATCAATTCAAAAATAATGTTTGGAAACAAAAGACAAGACCGACATTCACCGTTAATATTCCTGACACAACCATCACCTATGATTTCACTTTAAGTATACGGACAACAACAGACTATAAATACAACAATCTGTGGATCTATCTAACAACAAAAACGCCCTTCAAACAAGTAATACGGGATCCGTATGAAATAAAAACATGCTTCCCAAATGGCGAATGGATTGGTCATAAAACAGGTAGTATTGTTGAGCATAAAATAGTATTCAAAAGAAGAAAATTACCGCAGATAGGCAAGTATACTTTTATAGTTGAACAAGGCGTGATACAATCAGCACTCGATGAAGTAATCGATATCACCTTTGATGTATCTAAAGCAGAAAAATAACATGCGATTCCGTTGTTTAACTAATGAAGAATTAAAGGAACTCGATGCCGAATTGATCCAGTTTTTAATTTTAAATCAGGTTTATAAAGAAGATTGGGCCATCATGAATCAAGAAGATCCTCTAAAAGCAAAACAACTTATCGAATTATTTAGTGACGTCGTGTTAGATAAAGTGTACAACAAGGTTTCCTTTTTGGAACGCCAAGTTCCAAGACAAGTTTGCTTCTGTTCGCTTTCCGAAACGAATGGTGAAATGATAACGATTGAAGCAATCGATAACGATTTAGATCTGACGAATGAGGAAATGATGGATGAATACCTATTGCTATCTCCTTCCAAAATATCTATTTATTCCGGAAAGAAATCGTTTTCTAAAACGAAAGCAGACGAAGTTTTTCTGCTCTTAAATCATGGATTTATAGTTTCAAACGAAGAACGTTTTAAAAATATAATGCAGCATATTGTTACATCTAATTAAATAAATAAAAATGAGAAAAATTAAATTACTTATCGCCATGACCAGTTGTATTTCAATTGGACAATCACAAATTATCACGCCAAAAGCAAGTCCTTTATGTAAAATAGAGCAAAAAGTTGGGCTAGCTGATATTAGCATTTCCTACTCACGACCAGGGGTGAAAGCAAGAAATGCTTTCGGAGATGTTGTTGAATTTGGGAATATTTGGCGACTCGGAGCAAATGAGAACACAAAAATCACCTCGTCAGAAAATTTAATCTTCGGGAAAGACACGCTTAAAGCGGGTACTTACGCACTTTATGCGATACCGGAAAAGAAAAGCTGGCAAATAATCTTCTACACGGAAACAACTAATTGGGGAGTTCCTGATAATTGGTCAGAAGATAAGATTGCGTACAAAACAAGCTTGCCGGTTTATGAACTCAAAGATCGGGTTGAAAACTTATCAATTTTCATAGATAAGATTAGCAATAATGGCGCTGAAATTCAAATAGCATGGGATCAAACAAAGGTGGCGTTGCCATTTAGCTTAACTACCAAAGATAAAGTAGTAGCAGGTATTTTGAAAACGATGAGTGGCCCGAAAGCGAATGATTATCACCAAGCAGCCAACTATTATTTCACTGAAAAAATTGACATGAAGCAAGCATTAATTTGGTCTACACTAGCAGTGGAAATGCAGGGACAAAAAGCCTATTGGATGACACGACTTAAAGCACAATTACAAGCTGAAAATGGCGATTACAAAGGGGCTATTGAAACTGCAAATAAATCGATGGAGGCGGCTGCTCTTGATAATGATTCGAATTATGTTAAAATGAACAAGGCTTCGATTGAAGAATGGTCTAAAAAATAAAAAGCATGTGGCAAAGGTATAAATACCATGCATTAATGCATCTCATTATATTTTTATGGGGTTTTACCGGAATCTTGGGAAAACTAATTCATAAAGATGCATTACACATTGTTTGGTATAGAGTTTTAATCGCTTTTGTCGCTTTAGGACTTTTCTTACTCTATAGAGGAAAAGATCTTCGTTTGTCCAAAAAAATGGCGCCTAAGGTTTTAGGCGTGGGATTAATTGTTGCTACCCATTGGATGACCTTTTATTATTCGATTCAACTTTCTACAGCATCCTTAGCAATTTTGTGCCTATCTACCACTACGCTGCATGTCTCATGGCTGGAACCTTTGGTGATGAAAAAAAAATTCTCAATACGACAATTACTTATGGGTTTAGTCGTAATTTCAGGGATTTCTTTTGTTTCGCTTGATTTTAGTGGACAAGAATTACTAGCACTTTTTTTCGGGTTGTTTTCTGCTTTATGTGCTGCTTTTTTCTCTGTATTTAATGCGAAATTATCAGAGGAAACAAGTGCCGAACAATTAACATTTTACGAAATGATTGCCGCTTTTACTCTTGTTTCTATCATTCTCTTGTCCCTTGGAAAACTTCAAGTTTCTGATTTAATAGTATCCTTTAGCGACTTATGCTGGCTACTCTTTCTAGGAATTGTATGCACCTCTTTTGCCTTTTTAGCAACCATCGTTATTGTCCGCAAGTTAGGGGCTTTTACCGTTTCATTAAATATCAACCTTGAGCCTATCTATACTATTCTGCTAGCGATAGTTTTATTAAATGAACACAAATCTCTTTCAACAAATTTCTACTTGGGAGCAGCGATCATAGTGCTAGTTTTGTTGATCAACGGATTGATTAAGCATTTCGAATTAAGAAAAACAAGCAGTGAAATAGGATAATATTATGGTTTTATTTAAATTTGTTTTGTGCTAAAAACATTTATTCTCTTCTTTACTATAATATTACTTTTCGTCGGGAACGTCGGCATCCGTGTGTTTAGTCATAGCTGTAGCAAAGAAGGGGTATTCACATCCTATATTTTTGAAAATCACGACGCCTGTCCAAGCGAAACAAAGAAGGTGCCACCCTGCTGCCAAAAAGAAGATCCTAAAAACGATGGCTGTTGTTCCGATTATTCCTCTATTTATAAAATAGATATTGATTACAGTAAAACGGATGATTTTAAAACGGATTTTTCATTTAATGCACCGATAAATACCCCTTTTGTCTTTGACAATACCGTAAATGTTAACTATGAAGCAATGCAAATTGCTTGTTTAATCCCACCTCCCTGGAAACCCTCCGGAAAATTATTATTAATCAAAAAACAAGTGTTTCAGATTTGAAGATGAAGGCGAAATTATTTCTAACCTTTCAATACTTTATTCATGAAACTTATCTTAACACTGTGCTGTAGTTTTTTACTTGCCACACTAAATGCTCAAATCAAGGGCCTCGTTCAAGGGCTTAATTCATCATCAACGGAGATTCTTGTTGGTGCAAAAATTACATTGCTGCATGCCAATTTCGGTACAAAAACAAATGAGGAAGGCGTGTTTGAACTTATTCTTCCAAAATCATTGCCCGATACGCTTGTTTTTTTCTATCCCGGATATTATCCTGACTCAATCGTCCTAGATAAAAAAGATCGCTTTACAGCACTAAATATCCTCTTAAAAGCCGAAGTGCATTTTGGCGAAATTACCGTGGATGGTAAAAAAGCCACGCATGGAATTTCAAAGATGAAAACATTGCATGTGGAAGAGTTAACAGCAGGTGAATTACGAAAGGCTGCCTGTTGTAATTTGTCAGAATCCTTTGAGACAAATGCCTCTGTTGATGTGAATATTACCGATGCCGTCTCTGGTGCAAAGAAAATTCAAATGATGGGTATTAATGGCGTCTATACTCAAATTCAAATGGAAAATATTCCCTATTTACGTGGATTAGAAAGTTCTTTTGGACTTAATACAATCCCTGGAACCTGGGTCGAATCTATACAGATTACGAAAGGAACAGGAAACGTAGTAAATGGATATGAATCAATGGCAGGCCTTATTAATTTAGAATTGAAAAAGCCAAAAGAAATGGAGCGCTTTTTTGTGAATGTGTATCAAAATAGGCTTGGACGCTCCGAGATAAACCTAAACGGTGGACAGATTTTATCAAAAAAATGGAGTGTTGGTAGCTTTGCTCATGCCTCAACAGTTTATGGGAATATTGATGAAAACAAGGACGGATTCCGCGATTTACCAATGGGAAACAACCTGTCTTTCATGAATCGCTGGGATTACCAAGGGAAGAAAATGGAAGCGCAAATTGGGGTAAATCTTTATAGAGATCAGAAAACGGGTGGACAGACCTCTTTTCAAAGAGATAATCCTCTTGGATATGGGGTGCTGATCAACTCGAGACATGCTGATATTTTTGCAAAAACAGGGTTTTTCATGAAAAAGCCAATGCGTTCATTAGGCGTTATTTATAACCTGAAATACCAAGATATCGAAGGTGAATTTGGGAATCGCCTTTTTTCAGGCACGGAAAAACGTGGATACATTAACACCGTTTATGAAGACATTCTTGGGACGAGTGACCACAAAATCAAACTCGGTACGAGTCTAGTTCTGTTGCAAATTTCACAAGAAGCGGATTCAATCATCGACAAAAGAACCGAAGTCGTTCCTGGAGCCTTCGCCGAATATACCTACTCCGACGCGCGACTTAGTTGCGTCCTTGGAACACGACTTGATTATCACAATTTATACGGATGGCAATTTGTTCCTCGAGTTCATGCGAAATATAGCATCACGCCAACAACCGATTTTAGAATTACCGCAGGCAAAGGCTGGCGTGTACCGAATTATATTATCGATAATGTTTCCTTATTGGCAAGTTCAAAACAGTGGGTAGCACCAAGCGAAGTAAGGCCAGAAATCTCCTGGAACTTTGGCGGCTCAATAGTACAAGAATTCAAAATTTTTAAAAGAAAAGCCAGTATTACCTTGGATGCTTATAGAACTTTCTTTGTGAATCAATTAATCATTGATAGAGATGTAAATTCAAGTAAAGTAGTGTTTAATAACTTAAGTTCCCCATCAATATCAAATAGCTTTCAAACAGAATTGTCCATAAAACCCTTGAAAAACCTAGAAATTAGACTCGCATACAAATTCTTAGATGTAAAGGCATTACTAGATGGTAAATTTCAGCAACAAATCATTTTACCCAAACATCGAGGATTTATTAATGTTGCCGTCAAGAGTAAAAATAAACGTTGGGAGTATGACTTTACTTGCACTGCCTTTGGCAAATCACGACTTCCTACAATTGATGTAAATCTGCCAACTCGATACAGCCCGTCTTACCCGATGATTAACACACAATTAACGCATGTATTTAAAAAATGGGACTTTTACCTTGGCGTTGAAAACTTAACTAATTTTACACAAAAGACTCCGGTTGAGGACCCTACCAACCCATTTGGAAACAACTTTGATGCAACGTGCGTTTGGGGACCGATTATCGGAACAAATGTATATGCAGGTATTCGCTATTCAATATTGCGTAAAAAAATAAAAAAATAAAAATTATGAAAACTATCTTATTCATTTTGGCCGTATGCTTCAGCCAAGTATTATTTTCTCAGAATGTAAAAAAACAAACTGTAATTATTCAAACCTCCGCTCAATGCGGTGACTGTGAGGAGCGCATTGAAGGTGCGCTGAATTATACCAAAGGTGTGAAATTTGCTGAATTAGACCTTGAAAGCAAAAAAGTGACCGTTTGTTTTTCGCCTAAAAAAACATCCATAGAAACAATCAAAGCAATAATTGCTAAAATTGGCTATAATGCAGATGAAGTGAAGGCGGACATTTCTGCCGTTCAGAAATTACCAAAGTGCTGCCAGCCCAATGGACATTAAGAATTACTGACCAAGAATAAGAATCAAAAAGTAGTCACACCTGCTAAAAAATTACGCGTTGAAACTTTCAATGCGTAATTTTTCAATTGTTCAAATAACTATGGTTACCTTCGCACAAAAATTGATGATTAACCATGAGTGATGCGATCAAACACGAATGTGGAATTGCCTTATTAAGGTTAAAAAAACCACTTGAATTTTACCTAGAAAAATATGGAACTGCATTTTATGGCTTAAATAAAATGCAACTTTTGATGGAGAAACAACACAACAGAGGCCAAGACGGCGCTGGTTTAGCCAATATAAAGTTTGATATGGATCCGGGAGATCGCTATATCTCAAGAGTTCGGTCCATTCAAAAAAATTCCATTCAAGATATTTTTGAGCAAGTTAATGCACGCTTAATGCAAATTCAACGCGAAGATCCTAAATTACTTAAGGATATTGGATTTTTAAAGAAAAATGCCGGATTTACAGGAGAGCTATTCCTTGGTCACTTGCGTTACGGGACATTTGGCCGAAATTCAATAGAAAGTTGTCACCCTTTCCTTCGACAAAACAATTGGATTTCTAGAAACTTAGTTATTGCAGGAAATTTTAATCTTACAAATGTTGATGAATTGTTTGATGCCTTGGTGAAAATTGGGCAACATCCTAAAGAAAAATCAGATACAGTAACTGTTTTGGAAAAAATTGGGCACTTTCTAGATGTTGAACACGACGAATTAATTCAAAATTACACCTCAAAGGGATATCCAAAAGCAGAGGTATATAAAATGATTGCTGAGCAGCTTAATATTTCTTCCATATTACAAAAATCGTCTGATAATTGGGATGGAGGCTATGCCATGGCTGGCTTACTAGGACATGGGGATGCTTTTGTGTTACGGGACCCAGCAGGAATTCGACCAGCATTTTGGTTCGAAAATGATGAAATATGTGTGGTAGCTTCTGAAAGACCTGTTATTCAAACTGCGTTCAATTTGCAGATGGAAGAAATCAACGAATTAAAACCAGGACATGCCTTAATTATTAAGAAAAATGGGGTCGTTACCGAGGAATTAATCAACACACCAAGCCAAATTAGTCAATGTTCCTTCGAAAGAATCTATTTTTCACGGGGATCAGATGCAGACATTTATAAAGAACGACAAGAACTCGGTAATTTAATAGTTGATCAGGTACTGGATTCGATTGATGGAGATCTAAAAAATTCTGTATTTTCCTTTATCCCAAATACGGCAGAAGTTTCTTTCTTGGGCATGATAAAAGGATTGGAAGATGCCTTAAATGTCCGAAAAGTGAAGGAAATTCAAGCACTTGAAAATAATGCATCTGCTGAAGAAATTGCTTCCATAATCAATCAACGAACGAGAATTGAAAAAATAGCCATCAAAGACGCGAAACTTAGAACGTTTATTACACAAGATAATTCGCGCGATGACCTCGTTACACACATCTACGATATCACTTACGGAAGTGTACGTAAAGGACTTGATAATTTAGTAATCATCGACGATAGCATTGTTCGTGGAACCACCTTGAAGCAAAGTATATTAAGAATGCTAGATCGATTACAGCCTAAAAAAATTGTGGTGGTTTCGTCTGCTCCGCAAATTAGGTATCCCGATTGTTATGGAATAGATATGGCGAAACTTGGCGACTTTATTGCCTTTGAAGCCGCTATTTGTCTTCTACATGATCGAAATATGCAATCAACCATTGATTTTGTTTACCGAAAATGTAAAGAACAATTGCTCCTTCCTAAAGAACAGGTTAAAAATTACGTCAAAGAAATTTATGCGCCATTTACAGACGAAGAAATTTCAGCTAAAATTGCTGTATTATTAAAACCAAAAACAGTAAATGCAGAGGTGTCGATTATATTTCAAAAAGTGGACAACCTACATATCGCTTGTCCTAATCATACCGGTGATTGGTATTTTACTGGTAATTATCCAACACCCGGTGGAAATAAAGTGGTTAATCGAGCTTTCGTAAATTGGGTAGAAAAGAAGAACGAAAGAGCCTACTAAAAAGTAAATAACTGATTTTCGGAGATCTTCTTGGACGCACCACTGTTATCCAAAATAAAATTCATTGAAAGAGCTTGCATTTTTTCAATATCGTTCGAAATAAGTTGGATGGCCTCCAAAAATTCTGCTGTACTTGAAACACTGAAAGCAAATTGATTCTTAATAGCTTGCCCTGCTTCCGGAAATTTACTGTGCTTTGGACCAAAAATAACAGGCAAACCAAATGCCAATGGCTCTAGAATATTGTGTAATTTACCGGAAAATCCGCCACCAATTACCGCAATATCTCCATAATAATAAGCCATAGAGAGTTGCCCAATCGTGTCTAAAACTAAAACTTGCTGATCCTTATAATCATTAAATTTTGTGTAGCGAATTGCTTTCTCGCCCAAACGGCTTACAATTTCTTGAACATGCACTTCTTGAATGTCATGGGGAGCAATTATGATTTTCCGATTGGATCCACTTGCTAGTAGCGCATCCAAAAATACTTCCTCCGATTGCCAGCTACTTCCAAAAATAATAGCCTTTTCGCCGGCTAAAAACGTATTAAATAATTGGTCGTTTTGAGATTCACCTTCCATACTTGTCAAGCTGAATTGCTTATTCGCCAATACCCGATCAAACCTCGTGTCGCCCGTAATTTCAACATTCGTTATTTGAATGGAATGAAGCAAATCAGCCGTCTCCTTATTCTGGACAAAGAAATAATCGAATGAACGAAGTACTTTCCTGAAAAAGCCACCATAAAATTTGAAATAGACTTGATTCTTTCGAAGCAAAGTAGAAACAGATAGTAAAACCACCCCTTTTTTCTTAGCGGCAAAGATAAAATTAGCCCAGAATTCATATTTAATAAATATCGCATAGTCTGGTGCTAATTTTTCCATAAATAGCTGCGCGTTTCTTGGTGTATCAAGTGGTAAATAAAGCGCGTAATCTACACAATTTTTCCTTTTTTGATAATGTTCCATGCCAGAAGGAGAGAAAAAAGTAACAACGATTAGCGAGGAAGGGCAACGTTTTTTTAATAAAAACATCAATTCTAATCCTTGATCAAATTCTCCTAATGAGGCACAATGAAACCAATAGATTTTTTGGTTTTTTGGAATGCTATCTAAGGATGACTCCCAATTTCTCCGACCATCAACCCACTTTTTTGCTTTTGGAGAAAAAACGGAATAAATCCGAATGAAAAAGCCAAGTAATAAAACAGAAAAATTATACAACAAATGCATCTTAATTGTAATAAAAATCTTTTGGCTTGCGCTTATAGATGGGGATGAACCATCCTAAGCGAAAACCAAACTGCAAATCTAAACGCAAATCAGTAGACACAGGTGTAGTTGGTTGATCAAAAAAGATAGTTCGTCTATTTTTGGTAAATCCTTGTTGGGCATACATCCCTGCATAAAAATTATAGAAACCACCATCTGCCATAAATGAATACCCGATAAATTGATGGATATTAATTCCAGTGGTTAGTCGGTCGTAGCCTTTCTTATAATCTAATTCCAATTGTGGGATCACTTGATTCTGAGTTTCAATCCGCATGTGATGCAATAAAAAGCCGGCCCCTCCATGAACGAAAATACCAGAATTTTTGTTGGAACCCCACACAGGCCACAAACCTCCAATCGATAAATTGGTATTAAATCCGCGAGGCATCACCAACACTATCGCAATGTCGCCATTAATATCCGTGATGTTTCCTTGTGAATCAACCAAATGATCAAAAAGACCTGTCATTTTAACGTTGTTTCCAAACATAAAATTGGCATCCAAGCCTAGATACAATTGCTTCGCTGTTTTATACCCTGCCATTACGCCAATGTGATTTAAGTAACCGTAGCGATCGTTAAGGTCACCAGAAGGGAAGTTTCCTCCATAATGAACTCCTATCCAAGGAGTCGCTATTGCGGAATCTTTCACATTGCGTTGGCCATGCAATACTCCAAAACAAAACACAGCAATTAATACGAATAAAGACTTAAACGGAATCATTGTCCAAAAGTAATTTATTTTTTAGCTTTTACGCTGATAAACTAGTAGAAGTGATTTTAATGAATTGTATTTTATAATTATTGATCATTTAACTAAAATTAACTAATATGTCTATTCTAAAATATTTTATCCCTTTTCATCTGTTCTAGATCATTTAAATTATTGTAAGTGGACACCAATTATCTTACCTAAAACCCTTACTTTTGACGTAAATTTATTTCAATTATTTGTATGAGAAAAATTCAAATGGTCGATTTGATCAGCCAATATGAAAAAATTAAGCCGGCCATTGATGAAGCGATTTTTTCAGTTATACAAAATGCCCAATTTATTAATGGACCAGAAGTAAGCGGTTTTCAAAACGAACTGCAGGATTATTTAGGAATTAAGCACGTAATTCCATGTGCTAATGGCACAGATGCCTTGCAAATTGCCATGATGAGCTTAGGATTGAAACCAGGTGATGAAATTATCACCCCTTCCTTTACCTATATTGCCACCACAGAGGTGATGGCGCTACTTGGGCTAACACCTATTTTTGTTGATGTAGATCCCAATACCTTCTGCATAGATCCTTCCAAAATTGAAGCCGCAATCACCAAGAAAACCAAGGCGATTGTTCCAGTTCATCTGTATGGACAAGCTGCTGACATGAATAAAATAATGGCTATCGCAGAAAAGCACCAACTATTTGTAATTGAAGATAATGCGCAAGCAATTGGCTCTGATTATCACTTAGATAACGGATCTGTCGTAAAAACTGGGACCATTGGTCATATTGGCTGCACATCATTTTTTCCTAGTAAAAACTTAGGCTGCTTCGGCGACGGGGGAGCAATGTGTACGAACGATGAAAAACTAGCCGAAAAAATGCGCATGATCGCCAATCATGGCCAAAGTAAAAGATATTACCACGATACGGTTGGATGTAATTCGCGATTAGATAGCATTCAAGCAGCTGTTTTGCGCATAAAACTTCGTCAATTAGATAATTACATTGATGCTCGAAGAAATGTTGCCGATTACTATGATGGGGTTTTAGGAAGTATAAAAGGCGTGAGCATTCCATTTCGTGCACATGATTCCAAACATGTTTTTCATCAATACACAATTAAATTGGAAGGGATTGATCGCAATGGATTAAATGAATATTTAGCATCCAAAGAAATTCCATCCATGATCTATTATCCTGTTCCAGCTCATCGTCAAAAAATGTTTGCCCATTTTGGAAGTGATGCCACTAATTTACCGGTAACTGATGAACTAACATCCATTGTTATTTCGCTTCCGATTCATACGGAAATGCAAGATGAACAACTTGAATTGATCACATCGGAAATCATTGAATACATTCAAAAGAAATGAAAATAGCTGTAATTGGAACCGGATATGTTGGACTGGTAACAGGGACTTGTTTCGCTGAAACAGGGAATATTGTTACTTGCATTGACATTGATGCTACAAAAATTGAACGCTTAAATAATGGTGAAGTAACGATTTACGAACCACAACTCGATACATTTTTTCAGCGGAACCTACTCGCTAAACGACTATTTTTTACTACCTCCTTAGCCGAAGGGATAAAAGATGCCGATGTTGTTTTCCTAGCCTTACCTACCCCACCTGGAGAAGATGGTTCAGCCGATCTTTCATACATTTTAAAATCCGCAGAAGAAGTAGCTAAATTAATACAAAATTATACCGTCATTGTTGATAAAAGTACCGTTCCTGTTGGCACGGCAGATAAAGTAGGTGATATCATTTCGAAAAATACTTCCTGTCCTTTTAGCATTGTTTCTAACCCTGAATTTTTGCGTGAAGGTTTTGCAATTAGTGATTTCATGAAACCAGACCGGGTAATTATTGGAACGAATGATGAAGCCGCACAAAAAATAATGGAAAATCTTTATAAGCCGTTTGTTAGGCAAGGAAATCCAATTTATTTTATGGATGCAAGATCCGCTGAATTAACAAAATATGCGGCAAATGCTTTTTTAGCCACCAAAATTACCTTCATGAATGAAATTGCTAATTATTGTGAGTTAGTTGGCGCAAATGTAGATCAAGTTAGAATCGGTATTGGTTCTGATGATCGGATTGGAAAACGCTTTTTATTTCCCGGAATTGGCTATGGCGGGTCATGTTTTCCCAAAGATGTGCAGGCACTTGTCAAATCGGGGAAGGATGATTCTTTTGACTTTAACATCTTAAATGCTGTTATGGAGGTGAATAACCGTCAAAAAACAGTCTTGTTTCCAAAAATAATGAATTACTTCGATGGGAATATAAGAGAGAAAAACATTGCTATTTGGGGCTTAGCATTTAAGCCTGATACCGATGATATCCGTGAAGCCCCCTCTCTTTATTTAATTGATAAATTAGTAGAATCAGGAGCTGTAATTACAGCCTTTGATCCGGAAGCAATGGAGAATGTACAACAACTAGTTGGAGATAAAATAACGTATGCAGAAGATGAATACCAAGCGTTAAATAAGGCAGATGCGCTAATAATCTGCACCGAATGGAGCATTTTTAGAAATCCAGATTTTAGTAGAATTAAAGCTGAAATGAAGGGGAATGTGATTTTTGACGGTAGAAACTTATTCGATCTAGAAGATATGGAATCCAAGGGTTTTTGTTATTTTAGCATAGGTCGTAAGACCATAAACGCGAAACAATGAAGCGAATTCTAATTACTGGTGCAGCAGGTTTTTTAGGCTCACACCTTTGCGATCGATTTATTAAAGATGGATATCACGTAATTGGTATGGATAACCTAATTACCGGTAACCTTAAAAATATTGAACACCTCTTTAAATTAGAACAGTTTGAGTTTTACAATCATGATATTTCTAAATTCATTCATGTCCCAGGAAAATTAGATTATATCTTGCATTTTGCCTCGCCAGCAAGTCCAATTGATTACCTTAAAATTCCCATTCAAACGCTAAAAGTAGGTTCCTTAGGCGTGCACAATTGCTTAGGATTAGCAAAAACTAAAAAAGCGCGAATTCTTATTGCATCGACTTCTGAAGTTTATGGAGACCCTGAAATCCATCCACAGCACGAAGAATATTGGGGCAATGTGAATCCGGTGGGACCTCGAGGAGTATACGATGAAGCGAAAAGATTTCAAGAAGCAATTACGATGGCTTATCATAATTTTCATGGCTTGGAAACTAGAATTGCTCGCATATTTAATACCTATGGACCAAGAATGCGCCTAAATGATGGCCGTGTTCTTCCCGCATTTATTGGTCAGGCAATCCGTGGCGAAGACCTAACCGTTTTTGGCGATGGTTCTCAAACTCGCTCCTTTTGTTATGTGGATGATTTGGTAGAAGGAATTGTTCGATTATTACACAGTGATTGTGCTGATCCCGTAAACCTGGGCAACCCTGCTGAAATTACAATTGATCAATTCGCACAAGAAATAATTGAATTAACAAATACCCAACAAAAAGTAGTTTATAAGGGCTTACCAATCGATGACCCAAAACAACGAAGACCAGATATTTCCAAAGCAAAAAAATTGCTTGACTGGACTCCGTTAATTGATCGAAAAGAAGGCTTAGATCGGACATATGCCTATTTTTTAGGACTATCTAAAGAAGAATTAATGGCCACAGAACACAATGATTTTAATAAATACATTATTACATAATGAATAGCTACTTTTCACATGAGACGGCAATCATAGATGCCAATTCCTCCATCGGGGAAGGAACGAAAATTTGGCATTTTTCTCATATTATGGCCAATTGTAAAATCGGAAATGGGTGTAATATTGGGCAAAATGTAGTGATATCTCCCGAAGTAGAACTCGGGAATAATGTCAAAGTACAAAATAATGTATCCATTTATACAGGTGTAATTTGTGAGGACGATGTTTTTCTTGGTCCTTCCATGGTATTTACCAATGTGATTAATCCCAGAAGTCATGTGAATCGAAGAGGACAATATGCGAAAACAATCGTGCGAAAAGGGGCGAGTATTGGAGCAAACGCAACCATCGTTTGCGGCCACGAAATTGGTGAATTTGCCTTTATTGGTGCTGGAGCCGTTGTAACAAAAGAAGTGCTTCCTTATGCCTTAGTGGTTGGAAATCCAGCGAGACAAATTGGTTGGATGAGTAAATTTGGTCATAAATTAGTTTTTAATGAAAATGGAATGGCTAACTGTCCCGAAAGTGGAGAGAATTATCAGTTAAATGAAAATAAACTATCAATTATTAAATAATGTCAAAAGAAAATAAAATTCGATTTGCCGTAGTCGGTGCAGGGCATATTGGAAAAAGGCACGCTGAAATGATTCGCAGAGAAAAGGAAGCGGAATTGGTCGCAATGGTAGATGTTAGAACTGCCAAAGAATGTCATGCAGAAGAATTTGATGTTCCTTTCTTTTCATCTATGGAAGAATTACTTGCCGCCAATATTGAAATTGATGTCGTTAACATTTGTACGCCCAACGGCTTACATGCCGAACAGGCAATAACAGCTTTAGAAGCAAAAAAACATGTTGTCTGCGAAAAACCAATGGGACTCTCCAAAGAAAGTTGCGAAAAAGTCTTGTTCAAAGCATTGCAAGAAGCAAAGCAAGTCTTTTGTGTTATGCAGAATCGGTATTCCCCACCTTCTGAATGGATAAAAGCAATAATTACTGAAGGGAAATTAGGGGAGATTTTTATGGTTCAATTGAATTGTTTTTGGAATCGAGATGAACAATATTATAAAGCTGGTGGATGGAAAGGTACCGAAGAGTTAGATGGAGGAACGTTGTTTACCCAATTCTCACACTTTATTGACATAATGTACTGGCTGTTTGGTGATATTGATAATATTCAAGGGCGGTTTGCCGATTTTACGCATAAAGAATTAACGGATTTTGAAGATTCAGGATTTGTTAGTTTTGATTTTATTAATGGTGGAATGGGTAGTATTAATTATTCTACTGCTATCGCTCATCAAAATTTAGAATCATCAATGACCATTATTGGTAAAAACGGAAGCGTGAAAATTGGCGGACAATACATGAATGAGGTGGAAGTATGTACTATTTCAAACTATACCATGCCAATTTTAAAGGAATCTAACCCAGCCAATGATTACGGACCATACAAAGGTTCTGCTGCTAATCATAATTATGTTATTTCAAATGTTATTAATACCCTTAAAGGACGCACATCTGCCACTACTAATGCATTAGAAGGAATGAAAGTGGTCGAAATAATTGAACGAATTTATAAAGTTAGGAACGAATCAATGAATCGATAATAAAATGGAAAAGAAAATATATCAGCAATTAGTTGACCGAGAAGCGAGCCTCGCGGTAATAGGATTAGGTTATGTTGGATTGCCAATTGCCTTAGAATTTGCTAAAAAGATAAACGTGATTGGCTTTGATATCAGCCAAGAACGTATAGAATTAATGAAACAGAAAATTGATCCTAGCAACGAATTAATAAGCAATGATTTTGAAAATTGTAGCATTCATTTCACCTCCGATTTAACAGAGTTAAAAGAAGCTTCCTTTTTTATTATTGCTGTTCCTACTCCAATAGATGATGCTAATTTACCGGATCTAAAACCTCTACTATCAGCTACAAGAACAATTTCAAAGGTCTTGAAAAAAGGAGATTACGTGGTGTATGAATCAACGGTTTATCCTGGCTGTACGGAAGAGGATTGTATCCCACTTCTAGAAGAGGAAAGTGGTTTACGGTTTAAAGAAGATTTTAAGATTGGGTATTCACCAGAAAGAATAAACCCAGGAGATAAAGAGCATACCCTCCAAAATGTGGTGAAGGTTGTTTCAGGATGTGGCGATGAATCACTGCAAGAAATTGCACTCACTTATGAACTAGTTGTGCAAGCAGGCGTGCATCGTGCGCCATCAATTAAGGTGGCTGAAGCGGCAAAAATTATCGAAAACACACAGCGTGATGTAAATATTGCTTTGATTAATGAATTATCAATCATTTTTAATAAGTTAAATATTAACACATATGATGTCTTGGAAGCTGCAGGGACAAAATGGAATTTTTTAAAATTCTCACCCGGTTTAGTAGGAGGGCATTGTATCGGTGTCGATCCTTATTACTTAACACATAAAGCGCAACAAGCAGGTTATCACTCTCGGGTAATTACAAGCGGTCGGTATGTCAACGACTCCATGGGTTTTTATATCGCTAAGCAAACGGTAAAAAAAGTAATTGCCCAAGGGAAACACATTCAGGAAGCAAGAGCACTCATTATGGGCGCTACATTTAAAGAAGATGTAAGCGATATTCGGAATACGAAAGTTATTGATATCGTAACTGAATTGAAATCCTACCAAATGGCAGTTGATATTGTAGATCCCCATGCCAATTCGGAAGAGATGGAAAAAGAATACGGGGTTTCACTCATTGAACAACCTTCTAATAACTATGATGCCATAATCGTTGCCGTTAATCATCATGCCTATTTGGATTTAACAGAAATGTATTTTAAAAGTTTGTTCAAAGATGGAATGGGTGTTTTTATCGATGTGAAAGGAATATATAAATCAAAAATTAAGGACCTAGAATATTGGAGTTTGTAAAAATGGAAAGATATACGAAACGCATAATGATCACTGGTGGGGCAGGATTTATTGGATCCCATGTTGTAAGACGATTTGTAACGAATTATCCAGCGTACCTATTAATTAATGTCGATAAACTTACCTATGCTGGTAATTTAGAAAACTTAATCGATATTGAAAACAACCCTAATTACGTGTTCGAAAAAGCGGATGTAGTTGATAAAAAAGCAATGGATGAGTTGTTTGTAAAATATAAAATTACTGATGTCATTCACCTTGCTGCCGAATCCCACGTAGATCGTTCTATTGAAGGACCGATGGAATTTGTGTTAACCAATGTGGTTGGAACCGTGACTTTATTAGAAACAGCAAGAAAACATTGGGTAGATAAAGGGCCACATGTCTTTTATCATGTATCGACTGATGAAGTATTTGGAAGTTTGGAAGAAGAAGGTTTTTTTACAGAACAAACTCCTTACGATCCACGCAGCCCTTACTCTGCCTCTAAAGCATCTTCTGATCATTTTGTGAGGGCCTATTTTCATACCTATAAACTGCCCATAAAATTGTCCAATTGTTCTAATAATTACGGTAGTCATCATTTTCCGGAAAAACTTATCCCTTTGATGATTACGAATATTTTGAACGAAAAACCCTTGCCAATCTATGGTAATGGTCTAAACATTCGTGACTGGTTATGGGTAGAAGATCATGCTAGCGCCATTGATGTTGTTTTTCACAAAGGCAAAGTCGGAGCATCTTACAATGTCGGCGGCTTGAATGAATGGACAAATATCTCACTTGTGCATTTCTTATGTCAATTAATGGATGAAAAACTTGGTCGGCCAGCAGGGAGTTCTGCTAAATTAATCACCTATATTGCTGACAGAGCAGGACATGATCAACGTTACGCCATTGATGCGCATAAACTCGATGATGAATTAGCTTGGAAGCCCTCCATAACTTTTGAAGAAGGCTTGTCAAAAACAATCGATTGGTACCTCGATAATACGGAATGGATCAAAAAAGTGACGAGTGGCGATTACCAAAATTACTACACCAAACAATACCATAACCGCTAATTCAGATGGGTTTATTTGGATTTTTTAGTACAAAACCGAAAAGCCGAGTAGCCCTCGATTTATCAAAAGTTAAAGTAGATATGCACAGCCACTTAATCCCCGGGATTGATGATGGTTCGCAAAACATGGAGGAGACAATCGCCATGCTTGCCAAATTTGAAGCCTTAGGATTTTCAAAAATAATAACGACACCACATATTAAACATCCCACTTATCCAAATTCAAGTGCCGACATATTGGATGGCTTAATCGAAGTGCGTAAGCAAATGAAGTTGGCGGGTATTAATCTCGAATTAGAGGCTGCAGCTGAATATTATTTCGATGAAACCTTACTTGAAAAAATAAAAAATAAAGACATCTTAACTCTTGGTGACAATTACGTTTTATTTGAATTTTCATTTAATCACCCCCCTAGTTTTGAAGACTTACTCTTTGATGAATTAATAAAGGCTGGATACAAACCTATTGTAGCTCATTTCGAACGGTATAACTATTATCTTGGTTCTATAAGAAAAGCGGCCGAATGGCGGAAAAGAGGCGTAAATATTCAAATTAATCTCCTTTCTCTCACCGGGCATTATGGCATGGAAATAAAGAAACAAGCTGAAATGCTCATTGATACCTGTGAATTTGATTTCATCGGGACAGATTGCCATCGGATCGACCACCTGAAAATTCTTGAAGAAAATCTTACGCTACCCTATCTCGAGAAATTAAATAATTACATGACAAAAAATAGACTCCTTTGAAAATCCATCTATTAAGACACGCAAAGACAGAAGTACTTTCTCCAACCGGAAAAGATGTTGATCGCGAATTAAATGCCAAGGGGTTGAGACAAGTTGCAGAAATGAAATTATTTCTTTCAAAAAAAGATTGGGGAAATACAACGCTCTTTTGTTCAGCGGCAGCACGCACACAACAAACACTAAAGCACTTAGATCTAGCATCAAAATTTCATAAAGTCACCCTTACAGAACGTCTGTATTTGGCGGAATCTAATGAAATTGAAAACTATATTGCTTCTCCGGAATGCCAAGATATTTTTATTATTGGACACAATAACGGATTGTCAGATTTTGCGCAAGAATTAATCAATGAACCCTACTTACTGAAAACCTGCTCGTATGTAGAAATTGAAGTGGAGGGCGAGAATTGGTCAGAATTTAAAAGTCGAAGCGGAAAAATCATTTCTCATTTTCATCCAAAGGTGGATTGATCCTTGGTTTTTTAATGTCCGATGAAGGAATATAATCATAGACTATTTGTTTCTCTGATTCTTTATGTGCCAATAAAATTTCCTCTTCTCTTATTTTAGCATTGTACATTCCCTCCAAATCCGGCGGGTCAATGCCTAACTCTTTTTCTATTTCATATTGAAATTTTGGACGTTGAGGCCCTTTTAATCTATAATAGATTGCTAAAAAAAAACCAGCACTTAAGCCCATTAAATGGCCTTCCCATGAAATTCTTAAATTGGTTGGAAAAAGTCCCCAAACCATACTTCCGTATAGAAAGACAATCAATAAGGACAATGCTTGAAGCGGAAAATATTTTCGCAATATCCCAGACATAAATAGAAATCCAGCTAGGGAATAAATCACCGCACTCATTCCAATGTGATAAACACCCCGATCTTCCGCAAAAATCCACAATAACAATCCACTCATAATCCAAGAAAGAATGAAAACCTTAAGACCAATTTTATGGTACGAATAAAAAAGTAAGGTACTTAAAAAAAATATAGCCGGAGAATTATTCAAGATGTGTTTTATATCATCTTGCGCATGAATTAAAGGCATAAATAATATCCCTTTAACTCCTTCTATACGCTTTGGTAAAATGCCATATTCATACAAGTTAACCTTAAACAAGGAGTCTGCCCAATATATCAACCACATCATTACAACAATGAATAAGCCTCTATAAGCGGCATTTTTTAATGAAATATCTTCTTGAATAATCCTTGACATGCGGCCCTAAAGACAAATCCTGTACCCTTTTATTGAATCTGACATTCTGTCCGAATGATTGATGGCAAACCTTTAACAGGTAAGTCAAAGGCTATGGTTGTATTGTCATCAGGAATCGTTTGATTTACGACGATATTAACGTTTGACTTCTAACAATAAACACCGTTAAAAAACTAAAATGAATACTAACAAATCGCCTCATCTAGAAAAATTATATGCTAAAGCAACTAGATTATTTAGATATATTTATTTCTGCAACAAGCACATATTATACAATTTGAGGTAAAATAATTACAAATCTTACTAGTATACAAAGTATATTTGCGCTTAAATTTTAATCCGATGGCAAATAATGGTTAAAAACAATTTTAAGGATAAAGTAGCCATTATTACTGGATCGAGCGGTGGGATAGGAAAAGCAATTGCCATTTCATTAGCACAACAAGGGTCAAAGGTAGTTATCAATGGAAGAAATTCAGAGCGCTTAAACAAAACACTGCTAGAAATTACGGAAATTACAACTGAGGTATTAGCTGTTTGTTGCGATGTTTCAAGCATTTCAGCAAGCCAAGACCTTATCGATAAAACCATCGAGAAATTTGGGAAAATTGATATTTTAATTAATAATGTTGGAATTTCTATGCGGGGTGAAATGGCCGATTTAAATCCGGAAGTATATAAAACCATTTTTGATAGCAATATCTTAGGAGCAGTTTACCCCACAATTCCTGCCATTAAATACATCAGAGAAACAAAAGGAAGTATCGTTTTTATCTCTAGTTTAGCTGCTATCCATGGCCTTCCTTTTTTATCCGCGTATAGCTCCTCAAAATTAGCGTTAAGGGCTATTGCAGAATCACTTCGAATTGAGGAAGCTAAAAATGATGTCCATGTAGGTCTTGTGCTGGTTGGAATTACCGAAATTGAAGACAATAAACAAGCGGTGAATTTTGACGGGAGAATGATTTCATTGGAATCTAGAAATAATAAGAAGGCCCAAAGCAAAGAAAATGTCGCTAAGACAGTTTTGAAAAATATATCAAAACAGAAGTTTATTTCTGTTCAAACATCTTTAGGTAAATTGAATGCCTTTTTACATGCGCGTTTCCCGCTATTAGTTGAGCGTATTTTAATAAAAAACATAGATAAGTTCAATAATTTCACAAAATAATATGCTGATAGGAAGTAATTACGATAAAATAGAATGGAAGGTATTTAACTTGGATTTACTAGAGCCTATTTGCACGTTGGGTGACCTACTAATTGCTGCATTTTGCTTCTACTTTGCCTATAAAATTCTAAAGATGAATACCAAGGCACTCTTTTATAATTACTGGCGGTGGTTTTTTATAAGCTTCGGGATAGCAATGATAGTTGGAGGAATTGGGCATCTCCTATTTAATTACACAGGTGTTTTTGGTAAATGGTTTGGGTGGTTAGGCTCACTAATTACTTCGATTTTTCTTGAAATGGCTTTCATTTCTATTTATCCTAATACCAAAGTAAAAAAGATGCTTTATCTTATTTCATATGTTAAGCTAGCACTCATGTTTATGATTGAATTATTGATTTTATCATATGCCGACATTGACAAGAATCAAGCGCTTGGTTTAATCGTGCCTTCCATAAATTTCCTTATTGGCATAGGGTTCTGTGCAGGGTATTTAGGCTATTATTATCAGAAAACTATCTCCGAAAACTTCAAATACTTTTGGATTGGGGTGCTAGTTTTAGTTCCTACAACTATATTACAATTGTTTAAAATTAATCCCCATCAGTATTTTGACCGTAATGATTTATCACATATAATAGTAATTTTGTCCTTCATATTTTTTTATAAAGGCTTAAATAAACTTTCGAAAATTGATTTTGCTAAAAACTTGGATTAGCGCATTTAGACTACGAACACTTCCCTTATCAATTTCAGGAATTCTAGTTGGTCTCGCATTGGCAAAAATCGATGGTAATTGGGATGGTATTCTTTTTTGGGGAGCAATTGGTACCACACTTTTATTTCAAATCACCTCAAATTTAGCCAATGATTTAGGAGATACACTTAAAGGAACTGATACGGATAAGCGTATTGGGCCTATGCGGAGTGTTCAGTCAGGATTAATTTCAAAAAAAACAATGACAAGTGCAATCCTACTATTTATTGTTCTTTGTTGCTGCTCTTCCATCATTTTAATTTATCACTGCTCAAAAACACTTACAGCATCCGCTATATTAATTTACGGAGTACTTGCCTTACTTTGCATAATCGCCGCTATTACCTATACCATTGGTAAAAAAGCTTATGGCTACCATGGACTAGGCGATTTAATGGTCTTCATTTTCTTCGGTGCCGTAAGTGTAGTTGGATCTTTTGGCCTATTTGGGAATCCAATAAATAGGGAAATAATCCTGGCTTGTATCAGTATTGGGACATGGAGTGTTGGTGTCCTCAACCTAAACAACATGCGGGACCAGGAAAATGATAAGCAAAGTAATAAAAATACTTTAGCGGTAAAATTTGGATATTCTGGTGCAAAGAATTACCATGGTGGACTAATCATTATTGGAATAATCAGTTGGACAATTTTAATATGTTCTTTATATGTAAAGGATAAGAATGCCCTTTATTTTATTGGGTTTTTACCCTATCTTTTCTTTATTAAACATTTATTGAAAATAAAGAAAATAGTTAACCCAAAAGATTTTGATCCGGAATTAAAGGTGCTAGCTTTAACGACGTTTTTTGCTGCAATTCTTCTATTTATTACAAGTTTTCTAATATAATATTTTGTTTAATTATAGGCTTGTATAGAATCTCAACTGAATATATTTCAGTAAATTTGTTCACTATCAACACATATATATGAAGATTTTAGTTTGTATTAGTAAATCCCCCGACACCACTTCGAAAATTTCTTTTATTCAAGATAATAAAGTATTTGATGAAAATGGGGTGCAATTTATTGTTAACCCATACGATGAATGGTATGCGCTAGTTCGAGCGCTTGAATTAAAAGAAACCCTTGGAGGCCAAGTTACTATTATTACGGTCGGAACGGCTAATGATGATGCAATAATGCGAAAAGCCTTGGCTATTGGCGCTGATGAAGCGGTTAGAATTGATGCCGAACCGAAGGATGCTTATTTCACCGCTTCCCAAATTGCTAATTTCGCAAAAGATGGAGCGTTCGATTTAATCTTAACTGGTAAAGAAACAATCAATTATAATGGTTCACAAGTTGGAGGGATGCTTTCAGAAATGCTGGATTTTCCGTTTATTTCACTCGCTTCAAAACTTGAAGTAACTGGTACTACTATTTGTGCAGAAAGAGAAATCGCGGGAGGAATTCAAGTAATTGAGGCTAACTTTCCACTTGTTATTTCCTGCTCCAAAGGAATGGCAGAGCAACGTATACCTAATATGCGTGGTATAATGGCGGCTCGGACGAAACCACTACAAGTTGTTTCTCCAATCAATTCAGATGAATTAACCAGCTATGTTTCATATAATACTCCTTCATCAAAAGCTGCAGTTAAAATTATTGATGCTTCAAACATGGATGAATTAGTGCAATTGTTACATAGCGAAGCAAAAGTTATTTAAAAAATAATAGTCAAATTATGGTTTTAGTTTATATTACAACTCTACATGGTATAGCAAAGTCTGCGCTCGAAACAGTAAGTTATGCACGTAAATTAAATGAACAAGTCGTTGTTATCACATGCGGAAGTGCTTCTGCTAATGAATTGGAAATACTCGGACAATATGGCGCGAAATCAATCTTAATAAATCGGACAATCGAAGGTGAAGATTCGCAACAGTTGGCTCGATTAATTTCATCATATGCCTTATCTCTAAAGGCAGAAACAGTTATGTTTTCGCATGATTTTATTGGAAAAGGAGTTGCTCCTAGGGTTTCTGTTAGGCTAAAAGCAGGCTTGGTTGCCGGGGCAATCTCATTACCGGAAGCAGATGGATCAATAAAAATAAACGTATTTTCAGGAAAAGCAATAGCATTTGTAAAAGTCAATTCTCCCGTGAGAATCATTTCTCTTTTACCAAACAGCGTAGCACCAGAAATGACAGGCGCTAACTGTGCCGTTGAAGAAATAACAGGTGATGTTGGCACTTCTGCCATAAAAGTAGTGTCGACAAAAAAACCAGAGGGAGATATCGCATTACCTGAAGCGGAATTAGTTGTTTCTGCAGGTAGAGGGATGAAAGGGCCGGAAAATTGGGGAATGATAGAAGATTTAGCAAAAGAATTAGGGGCAGCAACTGCCTGTTCGAGACCCGTTGCTGATATTGGTTGGAGACCGCATCATGAACATGTAGGACAAACTGGAGTCGCTATTCGTCCAAATTTATACATTGCGATTGGTATTTCTGGAGCTATTCAACATCTAGCAGGGGTAAATGGCTCGAAAGTAATTGTTGTGGTTAATACAGATAAAGAAGCTCCCTTTTTTAAAGCAGCTGATTATGGTGTTATTGGGGATGCTTTTGATGTAATCCCAAGGTTAACTGAAGCGGTACGTAAATTTAATGCCGAAAACAATTAATTATTATTTTGTATTTTTATCCAATAAGTTTAATATGTCATGCAAAAGATAAAGTTAGAAATCGTTGGAATTGCTTATAGTCAAACACAATCGGGTTCCTATGTACTTACGCTAGCTGAAGTCGCCGGAAAAAGAAAATTACCCATCGTAATCGGTGGATTTGAGGCCCAAGCTATTGCTTTTGAACTTGAAAAAATGGTTCCTAACAGACCTTTAACCCATGATCTTATTAAATCTTTTTGCATTTCTTACGGAGTAATAGTGACGGAAGTTATTATCTATAAATTTCTTGAAGGTGTATTTTACGCTAAAATTATTTGCGAAAAAGACGGACAAACTACTGAAATAGATTCCCGAACATCAGACGCAATCGCCATCGGCGTACGTTTTTCTTGTCCGATTTATTCGGTAGAAAAAGTCTTGGAAGAGGTTAGTAATACAAATAGTAGCGATGAATTAGATGATCAAGACGATGATCAAGAAGAACAGTTAGAATTAGAAGAATCCGGTGAGGAGAATCTGACATTTCACGAATACAGCATAGAAGAATTGAAAAAGCAATTGAAGGATGCTATAGAAATTGAAGATTATGAATTAGCTTCTCGCCTTAAGGATGAAATTAACGAAAGAACTAACTAAGAAATATGCCTTATAGTAGTGCGGCTCTAGACAAAAATAAGGTGACAATGATCAAAATAAGATTGATTGTCATGATCTTTTTACAATACTTTGTTTGGGGAGCTTGGTTAATTACCATTGCGAATTATTGGTTTGTAGAAGGGAGAGAAATAGAGTATTCGTTTATCAATAATGAGTCTTGGTTGATAAATGAATGGAGATATTGGGTTGGTGAAATTAAATGGAGTTCAACAAATTTTGGTGCAATTTTCACGACTATGGGCATATCATCTATTTTCATGCCTAGTTTAATGGGTGTAATAGCAGATAAATGGTTTAATAAGGAACGACTTTATGCATTATTGCATTTGCTGAGCGGTCTAAGCTTAGTACTAATTCCATTGGCAGGAAATCCTGTCGAATTCTTTTGTATAACATTAATTGCAATGTTATTCTATATGCCAACCATTGCGCTATCAAATTCCATTAGCTACAGCGTATTAACAAAATACAAATTAGATATTGTGAGCACCTTTCCACCCATTCGAGTTTGGGGAACTATAGGATTTATTGCTGCCATGTGGCTGACAAATTTAACCGGAAATAAAGCTTCCGCTAATCAATTTTATTTTGCTGGAATAGCGGCAGTCGTTTTAGTAATTTATGCGCTTAGCTTACCAAAATGCCCTCCAATCCCGAAAGAAAACACCAAACAAAGTTGGGTTCAAGTTCTTGGTTTAGATGCCTTTAAATTATTAGCTTCCTACAAAATGCTCATCTTCTTTCTATTTTCATTGTTATTGGGCGGCGCTTTACAATTAACAAACATGTATGGGGATGTATTTCTTGATCACTTTAAGGAAATTCCTATCTATGCCGATTCATTTGCTGTAAAATATTCGACCATAATAATGTCTATTTCACAAATTTCAGAAACGCTATTCATCCTTGCGATTCCATTTTTCTTATATCGATTTGGTATAAAAAAAGTCATGCTAATTAGTATGATCGCTTGGGTTTTAAGATTTGGATTATTAGCGTACGCTAATCCTGCAGATGGACTTTGGATGATTATCATCTCCTGTATCGTTTACGGAATGGCGTTTGACTTTTTTAATATTTCCGGCTCTCTTTTTGTCGATTCAACGGTTAATCCCAGTATTCGATCGAGTGCTCAAGGATTGTTTATGATGATGACTAACGGCTTTGGTGCTATTTTAGGAAGTCTGGCCAGTGGCTATTTAATCGATCACTATTTCCTATTTCCCGATGGAAGTAAAGATTGGACTGGGATTTGGATTTGTTTTGCGGTGTATGCCTTATTCATCGCGGTGTTTTTTGCGATCTTATTTCACCACAAGCATGACCCAAAACAACTAGGAGAAATTAAACACTAAAAAAGTTGGTAAATTAGTTCTTTTCTATATTATTTTTGACTGGTCTCAATTGTACAAAAAGACTATTACACAACCCCTTTGAGGGGTTAACTATTTTTAACGCTGGATGTAATCCAGCGAAAAATAAAAAAATAGTTCCCTTTTTGGCATGTATTTTTATTTAAAATCATGACAGAAATATTTTTTGATAAGATAGTAATCAGTCAAATATTATTATTAATTTTAACAAAAAAAACATGAAAAATCTATTCTCTTTTGCATTAATAATGATGACTTCACTTAGTTTCTATGCTCAAAAAGCAACTTCTTTTGAAGGTAAGTTAGACGGGCTTGAAATAAAAGCAAGTATTAATCTATTGAGTGGAGAAAGTTCGGGTAGCTTCTTTTTTATTACTCAGCCAAAAGAAATTTACGAGCTTATCATGGTAAACAAAGCAGATAGTCAGATTGAAATCAAGGTCATACTAAATGGCAATAAACACGCAAGTGGTACGCTAAATCAAACAAAAATAGATGGCATAACGCATTTAAACGGAGAGATTACCAAAGAAGATGGAAAGAATGCGGTAATCGAATTAGTTGAATCTAACTAGTCGCTTAAAAAATATCTAGTTTATATACCTCGCCTAGCGTTTCATTATTTCTGATAGTTACCTCTAAATCATTAATTAAACCATCAGCGATATCGTATACCCATCCGTGGATATGTAACTCTTTCTTTTTCTTCCACGCTCCTTGTACGATTGACGTTTTTGCCAAATCAAACACCTGTTCCTCTACGTTTAATTCAACAAAACGATTAAAACGATCCTTTTCCGCAGCAATAGCATTTAATTCAGTGGCGTGATGCCTATACACATCCTTAATGTGACGAATCCAATTATCAATTAATCCAATATGTTTATTGCTCATAGCGGCTTGAACGCCACCACAACCATAATGGCCACAAACGATAATATGCTTCACATTCAAAACATTGACCGCGTAATCTAATACAGATAACATACTCATGTCTGTATGAATCACCATATTGGCAATATTACGATGCACAAATACTTCCCCAGGTTGTGCACCAATAATTTCATTCGCAGGTACTCGACTATCCGAACAACCAATCCATAGTAATGGAGGCTGTTGGCCATCAGCTAATCGCTTAAAAAAATCAGGATCTTTTTCTAAATTCTTAGATACCCAAACCTTGTTATTATCGAGTAACGATTTGTAAAAACTTTCCATATTCATTCCATTAAATTAACACTTTTTATTTAAGATCGATATTTATTAGCTCTACACTAATGTTTTTTGATGGAGCTTTATACATAAGAAACTCTCTCATGAGTTCTAGCACGTCAAAATCAATCGTTTTACAAGCTGTACCGTCTATTTTCAAGCGATAATTAGAAGGTATATTATTTAATTCCGCTTTAATACTTGCCTTATTCAAGAAAGAAACATCTTCAGAAAAGACCAAAACAATTAGCCCGTCATTTATTTCTTTGCGGTAATCATTTTTAAAGTTTTTACGCAATAAAAAGAACATGGAAACTGCAATTCCAATAGCGATTCCTATTAACAAATCAGTAAATAACACACCTATAATAGTGGAAAAAAAAGGAATAAATTGATCCATACCATTTCGAAATTGTTCTTTAAACAAATTGATTTTGGTGAGTTTATACCCAACAAAAACCAATAGTCCTGCTAAAACTGAAAGTGGAATTAGGTTTAGCCATTTAGCGACAAATAATACAGCTAGTAGAAGCCAAAAACCATGTAATATCGTTGATAATTTAGACTTTGCACCACCACCTATATTTGCCGAACTTCTAACAACAACTTGGGTAATTGGCAAGCCACCAATTAAACCTGAAAGAATATTGCCAATTCCTTGCGCTTTTAACTCTCTATTAGTTGGTGTAATCATCCGTTCGTTATCTAACTTATCAGTTGCTTCTGCGCCTAATAACGTTTCTAAACTACCTACAATGGCAAGCGTAAAAGCAATAATATAGCAGTTGACATTACTTAAAAAAGAAAGGTCAGGATGAACAAAATAATTAAAAAAATCAAAAGGCGAATTTAATATAGGTAACTTAACTAAATGAGATGCTTTGACTGCAATAGAAGGAGAGAAGGACAGAAATAATTGATTAATAATAATTGCCAAAACAACGACCAATAATGAACCAGGAATGAGTGAGAAAAAACGGATTTTTTTAACTCGTGATAAATCAAGCACAATAAACAATACTAATGAGATGAAACCAATGATAAAAGATCCCACATTAGAATTTTGGATCGCGTAAAACAATTCAGTTAATGTATTATGGCCATCCTTTTGAATAAATGCTTCATCTCCAATGAAATCAGCGTCAAATCCAATTAAATGTGGCATTTGTTTTAAAATTAAAATAATTCCTATCGAAGCCAACATACCTTTTATAACCGCTGAGGGGAAATAATTAGCAATTAACCCAAAGCGAAGAAAACCTGCTATTAATTGAATAATCCCTGCTAAAACAACCGCTAACAAAAACCCTTGATAACTTCCTAATACGGTTATTCCTCCGATAACTATGGTAATTAAGCCCGCGGCTGGTCCTGAAACGCCTTTGCTAGATCCACTTATCGCACCAACGATAATTCCACCAATAATCCCTGCCAAAATTCCTGCAAAGGGACTAGGCAGCCCCGGAATACCAGCAACGGAGGTGGAAGCTAAACCAAGACCTATACATAATGGCAAGGCCACAAAAAATACTACGATACTCGCTGGCAAATCTTTTTGCCAAGCTTTAAAAAAATGATTCATTTATATAAAATTTAAATAACTACTCGGTAATTTATCTAAATTTTATTTTCTGGGGGGGAATAAGGTATTTCTAAGTATACCGGCTTCGGTATTTGATTATTATGGCTCAAATAAATAGTTTGTTGATAAACATCACAAACATCATGATTCGAACTTGAATTTTTATTATCAATAAAATAAAATTCTGCATCAACTTCCCCCTCACTATCTTCTGTCGAAAAATCTCCAAGCCCCTCTTCAGTTGAAACATCGCCTAACTTAATACTAGCTGATTTATGTTCGAACAGGTAACAAACGGAAATTAGTTGCAATAAAAATAACTTCAAAAACAGTAATTTGATTATCGCACCTCGATTTACCATATGACAAAAGTAAGTTGAATATTTAGACAATAAGCTGATTACTTAAATAACATTTAATTTTTTCCCAACTTTAATAAATGCTGCAATTGCTTTGTCCAAATCTGCTATAGAATGAGCAGCGGAAACCTGCGTTCTAATTCGTGCTTGATCCTTTGCAACCACCGGATAGAAAAAACCAATGGCATACACACCTTCTTTCAATAATTCATTCGCAAAATTTTGTGATAAGGCCGCATCATAAAGCATTATGGGCACAATTGGAGAATCTCCTTTTTTGATATCAAAACCTGCAGCAATGATCTTTTCCTTGAAATACAAGGTATTACTTTCTAATTTATCTCTTAACTCCGTATTAGCAGAAAGAATTTCGAAAACTTTAATCGACGCGCCAACAATTGCCGGGGACAATGAATTAGAAAACAAATAAGGACGAGAACGTTGCCGTAACATTTCAATTACTTCTTTACTTCCAGTAGTATACCCGCCCATTGCACCACCAAGCGCTTTTCCAAGGGTACCTGTAATAATATCTACACGATCCATTACACCACAATATTCTGGAACTCCTCTACCCGTTTTACCAATAAATCCTGCTGAATGGCATTCATCAGTCATAACCAAGGCGTCATATTTATCAGCTAAATCACATATTTTATCCATTAAAGCGATGTCACCGTCCATAGAAAAAACACCATCTGTTACAATAATACGATGACGTTGAGCCTGTGCCTTGATTAATTGATCTTCAAGGTCCTGCATATTTGAATGTTTGTAGCGGTATCTCTGCGCTTTGCATAAACGCACACCATCTATGATTGAAGCATGGTTTAATTCATCGGATATAATGGCATCTTCCTCCGAAAATAATGGTTCGAAAAGTCCTCCATTTGCATCAAATGCAGCCGCATAAAGAATGGTGTCTTCAGTGCCGTAAAACGCAGCAATTTGACGTTCAAGTGTTTTGTGAATATCTTGCGTACCACAAATAAAACGAACCGAAGACATACCAAAACCATGCGTGTCTAAGGTGTCTTTTGCAGCTTGTACTACCTCCGGATGAGAGGATAGCCCCAAGTAATTATTCGCACACATTACCACCACATTCTCTCCTGAATCTACCTGAACAGTTGCCCCTTGAGGACTCGTAATAACTCGCTCTTTTTTTAATAAGCCCTTTTCTTGAATAGATTGTAATTCTTTAGCTAAAAATGATTTAATTTTTCCGTACATACTTACTTTTTTATATATCCTCGACTACGTTTAACCAATAAATTTAATAAAACATTGGCATCTTTTGGATCAATTTTTTTTCCAAATCTTATCGTTTTATTTAGGTATTCAAATTGCACTCTTTCTCCACCATTAATCCATGGGGATGATTCCCAAACGCTTTGAAGAGAATTAGGCGCAGGAAAAACTAAGTTAATTTGTTTAATGTTTTCATGATAATACACCGATGCTTTACCATAGTTGGAAATTGATTTTTTCAGATGCAATCCAATCTCATCAATTTTAATTTTTTCTTTTCCATACTGAAGCCATAAAAAAGCCTTGGTAACACGAAAAGCATAATAAAACCAAAACACGAGCGATACAACAATAATTATTTGCTCTTGATCTGTTAATTTCAAGGAATTAAAAGCCCACACTAAGGTGATTCCGATAACGTACCACATGGCCAACCATGCGCCCATCATTAAGCTCACTAAAAATTTCTTTTCGGGACCAATGACAATTGTCGTTTTATTCGAATGATCAACAAATGTAATTCGTTGTCCTATTGTTTTCATAGGACAAAAATAAAACAAAAAACCCCGGCTTTCGCCAGGGCTTTAATTAATTTATTATGCTTAATAATTCCAAACATCATGTTCCCAATTACGCATCGTATTTTTAAATTGTTCGGCTTGATATAAAGCATCTACACCGTAACGATAATCTTCAATGTCTTGGTCAAATCTATTAGAACTTTTATAAATCTGGCCTGTAAAACGTCTTTTCCAAAATAAATCATCGAACGACATCCACTGAGCATCTGATTTATCATTATAAACAAAATAGTTCACAATAACATTTCTCAATTCAGGGAAATACAACCAAAACATTTCTCTTTCAATTGTTGGCCCTTCGTACAGACCAATTGTACCATCTTCATCTCCAGCAATTTGAGAACCTGTAGCATTTATAGCTACAAAGTTTTTAAACCTATCAAGGTATTCATTACTAACTTCCCATGACTCTTGTCCAGATTTTTCTGGCATAATGTATCTACCTACAGGAGCAATAGCTATAATTCGCTTATCTAAAACAGAACGCTCCTTATCAAAAAACCAATCTTCTTTGATATTGTAAGCTGAAATACTCTGAGAAGAAATAAAATTAACTACATCATCTCTACGTAGCTTCAAGCCTCTTCTTTCATCTAAATTATATATTTGAATCGCCCTCTCGTATGCTATTTTAAGATCTACCATACCTTTGCCCATAACTTCACCAACATGCGTAGTATTTCTTGTGTTATTTGCTTGCTTTTTCTCCCAATCCGCAAAAGATTCTAAAACATCATCAACCACATACGGCTGGCCTATTGGAGTAGGATCATCGTTAATCCATTCCCAAAAAGGACCTGGAGCACCAAAGCTTATCAATCGTGAAATTGTCTTTTTATAAACTGGATCAGTAAAAAATGGATCAGGTGAGGCAGAAGCGATTTGGTACTTTAATTGATAGCCATCCTCAACAGTTGGGAAATCTGGATTTGCAACGTTATAAACATGAAGGTCTCCTAACATAATATGTGTTAAAATAATGGTCCATAAAGAATATCGCTCCTGGTGCTTTACCCAATCTTTCTTATTAATCTCCGATTTATCTGCTGGTAGAACAAAATCTTCCACAAAATAATCATAGGGATAAAAGATAGTTTGATTCATTTTTTCCCGTGCATCAATCCTTGAAAAAACGCGTTTCGACCAAACGTAATCAGAAAGTCTAACGTGCTCATATTCCACTTTCGCTGCTAAAGGAACTTCATCATTAAGTACAACACCATCTATTACACCTGGAGAGGAAATATTAATTGGACCTTTGAAAGGGATAGGATCAATAGTGTTAGTGCCATTACTACCTCCCTGACCGAACATAGATAATGTTAAGCTCATTAAGGAAGACAACAAAAATAAATTTCTCATAACGTTCTTATTTTTCAGTTAATATAAATACTCCGGTTTTTATTAAATAATAACCATAAATATTACATAATGGTTAAATCTGCATTAATGTAAGATGTTTCGCCATTTAAACCATTCTTAATTTTAACCTTAATGGCTAATTTTTTTCCCGCCTTCTTTTTAGTAGCATCTCTAGGGATTCTATTGCCATTATACTCAAAGTCTTCGCCATCAATTACTTGAATACTTAATATTGAATAGGGAATGGTGATAGGATCGGTAGCAGACAAAGTAACAGCTGTACCGGCTGATTTAGAATAAATTGTGGATGCAACCGCCGGTTTCGGCAATCTCTTAACTGTGTAAGTGTTTTGTGCTAACTGAATTGGTTTGCCATCTTTAGTAGTTCCCATTAAAGTTAAGGTAGTTTTACCTAATGCACTTGGGTTGATAATAAATTGAGGTCTCCCGCCCACCATGGTAGCCGTTTTTCCGTTCAAAGTATAAGACACAACACCAGATCCAACACCAATAATTTTATTATTATATCCTTGATACAAGATATTAAATTCGGGCATTTCCAATGCACCCGCTTGCTCTACTACTTTAACTTTCCAAGTCCAAGGGCGTAGTTTTTCAACACCTTGTTTATCTTTGATTGCAACAGTACCGCTGAAGCTCATTTCGCCACCAGCACCCGCTTTAGTACGGATTGTTCCAATACCATTTTCAATTGTTATTGCACCTGAATTACTAGTAACACTTGGGTTGTTATCCGAGTCATATGCTGCCATAGTAACTTTCAATTCAATATCTTCTCCAGCTGAAGCAACACCTGGCCCACTTACCAACTCTTGAATTTTGTTAAATGAATATTGACCTGTTACAACCTTACTTTTCAGCAAATTAATGGCTTTAACTCGAGCTACTAATATTTCATTTTGCATTGAAGATAAAGAAGCAATTGCTGCCACTAAAGGCGAATGGTCAAAAGTTTTACCAATCCAATGTACATTTTTTTGCTCATGATGATCATTCAATTCACTTTTTGTTAATTCTTCGTAGATGCCTGTTAATGTAGGTGCGTCATCTTTATTCATTTTATTAGGAGCCGCATTTAACATCTTTTTAATTTGAGCTGCTAAATCGTTATTATCTTTAAAAGTGTTAATATTAGTTAATTTTACAGCATATTTCACACCATTATCTTGATAAGAACCAGCTTGCCCTGTTACAACATTTCTAAAATTATTGTATCTTTTCCATAAACGAAGCCCTATTTTGTCTGCCTCTAAAGCCTTAATATCAGATCCGATAATTTCATGCATTGGAACATCAAATTGATCTTTTGCTTGTACTGCATCAAGATTCATTCTTGTTGGTTTGAGCGGGTTTTTATCATCGTACTTAATCCAAATAATTTTATCGTGATCTTTGTCTTTACAGTCTTTGATATTTTCACCGGATTTCTCTAAAATATGTAATTTTATACTATCAATGAATTTAATCATTGATCCAGCTTCTTTATCAATATTAGCAATATAACCTAAAAGGCTTTTAATTTTCTCCTTTTTAGCTTTTCCTGATGCGTCATCCAATAATGTAGCCATTTCGGATGCTAAATCTCTTTTTGCAATATCGCCTCTTTCTACTTGAATAATATTTCCTCTCTGAATATTTTCTTCAATTGCAACAAAAGCATCTAGAACTGACTTTGATACATTTAAGGCAAGAAGTGCCGTAAGTACCAAATACATCATTCCAATCATCTTTTGTCTTGGGGTTTCTTTACCACCAGCCATAATCTATGTTTTTAAATGTTTATAATAAAATATTTTGGTTGTTGGTTTAATTAGCTTTTCATAGCTTTCAACATGTTGCCATAAACATTGTTCAAATCAGTTAAGTTTTGAGCCAATACAGCCATGTTTTCACGATATAAACGCGTATCTTCTGCAGAAGCAGATAAATTACCCATCATTTCAACTACTTGCTTTTGGAAGCCTTGCGTAGCCTCTAAATGAGCTGAAGAACCTTGTAATTGAAGCTCGTAAACATTGTTCAAAGCGCCAAGGTTTTTAGAAACTTTTTGCATTTGCTCACCAAAAGATTCTCCTTCTAATGTATTTGAAGTTAATCCAGCAATAGAAACGGAAGCTCTTTCATAGGCATCAGATAAAGAAGAAACTTTATTAGATGCTGCTTCCAAACTTGCAACATATGAATCTGTTGCAGTTGCTGCAGATGAAACACTTTTCAACTGTTCTGCATTGTGACTTAAATCACGCATAGCAGAACCTAAACGATCTAAAAGAGATTGATCAATTTTCGCATTCGTAAGAAGTTCGTCAAATTTTTCTGTAATTCCTGTCGAAGATGAACCACCAGAACCACCACCTAATTCCATTGGCTTAGGGAATGCTTGCAACTCTTCTGCAGTTTGTGGTCTTTCGTCTTCAGGTAAAAGGTATGGGTAATAAACAGCCCAATTAGGTTCAGCATGTAAAGGCTCCATGGCACTCAAGGCAAAAATAACTGCTTCAGTAGTCAAACCAACAATTAACATTATATCGCAATATGGCCAGTGCATGATTTTAAATAATGCACCCAAAATAACTACGGCTGCTCCGTAACCATAAACCATTTTCATTAAATTTTTGTACCCTTTTGATGCGAAAAAACCGCCTGACTTACCACTCATAACTTTTAGATTTTTAAATTAAACTTATATTGATTGAATTGTTACAGATTTACTTATTTTAATTGAATATCACTTTGGATTTCTTCGCCATTTTCAGCTTCAAGATCCTTTCCACCTCGACCTAAATGCGTCATTACATTTCTAAATCCAATGTAACATTTAGCGGTATCTTGATATTCATAGGTTCTAGTGGAATTCATTAGATAGTAACCAATGTCTTTCCATGAGCCGCCTCGAATAACCTTTCGTTTCTTAACAGGATGATCACCATCCTTCGCATCATATTGATAATCTGAATTTAAATCGTGAGTAAATTCATGCGTTGAAACATCAAATGCCGAAGAACACCATTCTGCCACGTTTCCAGCCATGCAATACAAACCAAAAGCGTTTGGATTGTATGAATATACCTTAACAGTATGGAAACCACCATCTTCAAAATAACGGCCTCTCATAGGCTTAAAATTGGCTAAGAAACAACCATTTGCATTTCTTATATATGGACCACCCCAAGGATATTGAGATAAATCTAAATCTCCACGAGCACCTCTTTCCCATTCAGTTTCTGTAGGTAATCTAAAATCGTTTACAAATAAATCACCGTTAGATAACAACCAGCTATGGTATAATTGAGTTCTCCAAACAGAAAACGCTTTAGCTTGAGTCCATGTAACACCGACAACAGGATAATTATCATAAGCTGTATGCCAAAAATAATTTTGCGTCATTGGGTCATGAAACGAATAGGTAAAGTCTCTCACCCAACACATTGTATCAGGGTAAACGTGAATTCTTTCTTTAATAATGAATCTACTTCTATCTGTGTGCCCACGAATTGCATTGTGCTGACCTTTCGTGTTAGTATAACCTAAATCCAAATCCTGACCAGGGTTAATGAGGATATCACCTTTAACCAATATATCATGATCTGAATTTTGCGGTATAGTTTTATTACCCGTAGTATCTGGGAAAGGATAAACAGTCTTATCAAACAAAACATTATCTCCATTAGGGTCTAATGTTGAACGGTGCAATCCTTTTTTCTTTTCATCTTTCGATAATGGGTCTCTTCTGCTAGAGCCTGTTAGACCATCATAGTCATAAAGTTTTCTCGAGTCAACATCCGCGGTTTCTATTTTTCCTCGTTTTGCCGCTTCTTTATAATCAATCCAGAAATAATCATAAAACAAAAGACGTGTATCCAACTGTTTATTTTTAAAGAATTGTTCTTCCTGACCTAAGTACATATCTGATAACAAGAAAGCTATTTCAGGATCCGCATAATCAATTGGCACTTCCCAATTTAGTGTAAAAAACTTTCTGTTTTCAATACGTCCTCCGTTTGCTTCTAATAATTTCTTATCAAAGTCCTTAGGAGCATCAGTTTTCATATCTGCTGCCTTTCCTTCTTTAGAATAAGCATAAAAGATATTAGAAACCTCCATAGGGTTTAAGGTTAGGTCTATATCTTTCCTAGTTATCTTCTTTGGAGCTTTATCAAGACCAGCTTTTTCCCAGTCAAAACCATTTACTTTGATTCCATCGTAACCTGTTAAATAAAGATAAGCCTTGTCTAATTCTTCTACACCTTCTGTATTTAAAAATGGCTCAAAAGGCGTATTGGCGCCTTGAACGTCAGATCCTTGTGAAATCAATGAACGATACGGCTCTTTAAAGAAGTCATCAGGTACATTCACCCATTGTTCTGCGTCATCAGCAGATTGTCTTTTGTATAATTTTTCTCTTGCCATTGAATCACGCACCCAATCAACAAATTGGCGGTACTCATTATTGGAAATTTCAGAGGCATCCATATAAAAAGCTTGAACTGATACAGTTCGAGTCCTTGCTGTATGCAATCCCATGATGTCTTCATCATTATCCCCTTGTTGATATGCCCCAGATGGAATGTAAATCATACCATAAGGAACTTTACCTGGTCCTAAAATATCTGGATAGAAAGTATCGCGTCCTTGAACACCTACTAAATTTCCGTCAATGTCATCACAAGATGCGAACATTAACACTACTACTACTAGAGCAAAAAATCTTTTCATTTTATACTTATTTAAGTTCAATCGTTTTTCAAACTAACTTTGCTACAGGTCATCAAGGTTTGCTATAACGTATGAACAATAAAAATGGTTACAACCTAATTAATTAACTTTTATAACCACCTTGGGTGACGTGTTTTCGTCACTGGAGGTGGAGGTAAATAATAACAATATTTCACCATAATCTCGTGGGAACCTCGTGAAACACTTGAAAGCTTATTTATTGTTAAATCGTAGGAATAACCAACAGTTAAATTTTTCATGGGATTATATCCTAAAATGATAGCTACCGCATCAGATGTTCTAAATGTTATACCGCCATAAGCGATCTCGTTGTTATTTTTAACATAGAAATAACGTGCGTTAATATCCGCAGACATTTTAACCATATCTGTTCTCACCAAAAGATTAGCATCAATATTTCCACCAGCAACATCTTTCATTTTATACCCACCCATTATGTAATAATGACGAGCGGACTGATAAGTAGATGGTGTAGTAAGAACACCCACGCTTGAAAATTCAGACTCACTTAAATGCGTTGATGACAAACCTGCATAAAAATTCTTTCCTTTAAAATAAGCTCCGAAATTCAGATCCAAACTTGCAGCTTGAAATCCATCTGCCGGAAGCGATGGGTCAATTAAAGTTGAAGGCGGAACCCATGTTGGATTCATGCCATAAGTCATTATCCCCAAACCAATCCCAAGGCCTAAACGACCAACATTTCCAATTTGAATAGGATACGAATAATTTAACAATACATTGTTTTGTCTAGAAAATCCAATAGCATCATGATAAAAAGAAACTCCAAGACCTCCAGGAAAGAAGCGATTCATATTAGCTTCAATATTCAAAACCGCAGAGTTTGGGGCACCGTTTACCTTGTCCCATTGATTTCTGTATATTGTAGTGGCACAAATACCATCATCTAAACCAGTTTCGCCTGGATTTATACTCATTTTATCGTAAAAAAAATGAGTTAGCAACTTGTCTTGCTGACCAATAGCACTACTTGTAACAAGCAACACTAAAATAGATAAAAGTCTTATTTTCAACAGTTTCAGTTTTATTTAACATGTAAATTTATTCTAAACTCAGCAGTTTAAGCTTAAAATTGAATGCTAAAATAAATAAAAAAATCAAAACTCAAAAAAAAAGTTTGCTTTATCTATTTAATAATTGATTTTATTCCATCAATTCTAATAGAAAAGAGATAGTTAATAACTGAAAAGATTTTTCACATGATATTAGCCAAGTTTTTGATATGTTTTCCACCATAAATCTGGCATTTCATTTTTCATAGCCATATCATAATCATATTTATTGCAGGGGACTAGGTGATGGCGTTCGAATTTTGAGAATTCACTTGGTGGATAGGGAACTTCCATCCACCATCTATCTGATTTATTGCTTCTATAAAATACTATTTCATGTTCGCCTTTTTCCAAGAAGACAGTAAATCTTGTGTATTCCAACTTACTCCCAACCGGAAAATCTCCTTTTCTTGCAAAAAAGCCATCCATAAAATACCAACACATTTGGGCAATCAGTTTTGTTTCTATAGTTGAATTAGAAAAACAGTTGAAAATTCCAAAACTGGTTACTTTATCACTAATTCCTGCATATTTAGTGATTTGACAAGCTTGTTCAGCATAAAATCCATTAGGATTACCTTGATTGTTTTTCGCATCAGATGCTCGGATCGACTCAAAATCAAAACTTATAATATCTGAATTCCGAAGGATTGGTTCTGCCATTTTAAAATCCGAATTAAATTCTCCCAATCGACAAACATCAAAAAATAATTTTTCAAACAACTCCAATTCTTTTGGTTGAGCGAAGGGGGCTTGCAATCCAATATTAGCGTGATTAAATAAATAGCATGGCCTTCTAAGCAATAAACTACCAATAAAATTATCATGTGTGATTTCGTCGTCCACGGCTCCTAAATCCAATTTAGCATCGATGGTACACGTGTTAACCAATTGTTCTAATTCTTCATATCCAATAAACATGGCAGTGCTTAGGTCCTGAGAACCGCCAACAACAAGAGGAATAATTTTATTTTTCACTAATTCCGTTACCACCTGCGCTAATGCAAAATAGGTATCACTTAAATTATTCCCTGGCAACAAATCGCCCAAGTCATAGATGGGCAAATTCCAATCCAAGCCTTTATACAAGGAATAAAATTCATCCCTAAAACTACTTGGTCCAGTGATTGACTTTTCAATATCAGCGTTAAAACCATTAAGCCCCCTATATTCTGGAACATAAAGAATGGCACATCCATTTTTTGAAAGATCGGGAAAACTATTCGTATTCGCATCTATTACACTCCCTAATTGATCATTCGTGTAGGAATTTTGAAGCTCTAATGGCTGAAAATAAATTGATATGTCTTTCATCTAAGAATTTGAATAGCTCAAAACTAAACTAAAGACTATTCAAATAAATGGCGCTTCACAAAAGAAATGAAAGGTGAAAAGTGAATAACTCTTATTCCTGCCATAATTGATCTTGGCCATTATCTGATTCAAGAATCTTTTTGATAGCTGGTTTAAAATAAAGGTTTGACTTTAGAACTTTTCCATCTTCACGGTAAATTGGCATGCCAAACTCATCTAACTTACTCATATTTGATCGTTGGATCTCCTCAAAAACTTCAACAATTTTGTGTTGAAGTCCATGTCTCAAAATAGTTCCACACAAGATATATAATTGATCTCCAAGCGCATCTGCAATTTCGACTATATCGTTATTAGTAGCTGCTTCAAGATATTCTTCATTTTCCTCCTTCATTAAATTGAATCTCAATTCAATATCATTAGCACTTAAAGATGCGCAAGGAGTTTGGTTGTTTTCAATACCGAAGGCATCGTGAAAAGATGCTACCGCAGTAATTATTTCTTGTAACTTCATTGAAGAATTTTAATTATTTAATAAATTTTCTAACGCTGTTTGCACTTTAGTAGCGTTGGGTAAAATTGCTTCTTCCAAGCCTGAATTCAAGGGAATTGCTGGGGTATCTACTGCGCCAACAATGGCAATTGCGGCATCAAGGGAATTAAAATTATCACGTTGTAGTCTCCCTGCGAGCCCAAGAGCAAAATTACATTCAATTGACTCTTCTGTTACAATTAGAATTTTACCATGTTTTTGACAAAGCTCATTCATTGCTTGATGATCTAAAGGATTTAAACTTCTCAAATCTAAAATCTCTAACCTTCCGGCAAAATTCTTTGCTGCTTCTAATGTCCAATATACTCCTCTACCATAGGTTATGACACCACAACTCTCCCCTTTTTCTATTAATGAATCGTCAGCCGTCTGAACCGTTCTTGCTTTTCCAATTGGTATACAATATTCCTCATCAGGTTCTGGAGACATCGCTCCTTCAGTCCCTGCAATTTTAGACCAATAAAGCCCTTTATGTTCCAAAATAACAATTGGATTTGGATCATAAAATGCCGCTTTCATTAATCCTTTTAAATCGGCACCCGTTGAAGGATACAAAACTTTGATTCCCCGAATATTAGTTAAAACTGATTCAACACTTGAAGAATGGTAAGGCCCTCCTGATCCGTAGGCTCCGATAGGCACACGAATGATACAACTCACCGGCCATTTCCCATTAGACAAATAATAAGAACGAGAAACCTCCGTGAACAATTGATTTAGACCAGGCCAAATATAATCAGCAAATTGCACCTCTACTATGGGTTTTAGGCCAACCGCGGACATCCCAACAGTAGAGCCAATAATAAATGCTTCTTGAATTGGGGTATTAAAAACCCTATCATCACCAAAAGTTTGCGCCAAGGTAGCTGCTTCACGAAAAACGCCACCAAGCCTCCCTCCTACATCTTGACCATAGAGCAATGCTTCCGGGTGTTTTTGCATTATTTCCCTGACCGCAAAAAGAGCTGAGTCAACCATAACGGTTTTCTTTTTACCGGCCGGCTCGCGATTTCCTTTTTCTTCAACAATACTTGTCGGTGCAAAAATAAAATCTGAGATAGAATCAAGGGAAGGATCAGGCGCGTTTAGGGCTAATTCATATTGTTGATCGACCGATTTCCGAATACTTGATTCTGCATTGATTGAATCAGCAAGAGAAATTTTATAATCCTGCAATATGGATTTCAACTTTGGGTATGGATCTTCTTTTTCAGCTTCCTTTAAATCATCCCTGTACCATTCTTTTCTTACGCCAGATGTATGATGGCCAAGTAAAGGAACTTTTGCGTGAATAATAAATGGGCGACGTTCATTTCTAACCAATGAGAATACTTCATTTACCGTTTCGAAACAAGTAATGAAGTCAGTTCCATCAATTGTACGAACCTCGATACCCTTAAAGCCTTTTGCGAAATCAGTTATGTCTTGCGCTCTAGTTTCCGATGCTTTTGCAGAAATATCCCAGCCATTATCTTGCACTAAGTACACTATAGGAAATTGTTTTAATGCAGCCATCTGAAAAGCCTCAGAGACCTCCCCTTCAGTGCAGGAGGCATCACCAAGTGAACAAACAACAACAGGGGCATTATTAAAATCAACCGAAGATAATCCGGTTTTTTCTTTGTATTGAATCCCCATTGCTACTCCAGTTGTTGGAATGGCTTGCATACCAGTTGCCGAAGACTGGTGAATAATCTTTGGAAAATCTTCCTTGTTTAAAGAGGGGTGAGCATAATAAGTTCTTCCTCCCGAAAAGACATCATCTTTTTTAGCAAAAACCTGCAGCATTAATTCATAAGGACTTATACCCATACTCAATAGCATAGAGTCATCACGATAATAGGGAGAAACCCAATCGATTGGTTTTAATTGCATGCCAATAGCAATTTGAATTGCTTCATGACCACGAGAAGTTGCGTGAACATATTTAGCAGTCACTTCTTTATTTTGCTCGTATTTTTCAGCCAAGGTTTTAGCCGTACACATAAACTTAAAAGCGGTCTCGATAGTGACCTTATCTAGCAATGTTTTGGGAGAGATTTCTTTTTTTTCAGCCATTTCAATATTACAAGCGTCAAATATACAAAAGAAGAAAATAGAACACTATAAATAGAGCTAATCAGGATTAAATTAAATACAAGAAGGCATCCTAAACGATGACTGCCGATTGTAGTAATTCTAATTTCAAATTATAAGAATCTAACTCAGCCATAGCCCCAATCGGAAGCGTCCATTTTTTAGGGGTATGCCCAAAAGGCGCATTATAAATTGCTGGGATATTTAAAGGTAAAACATGGTGTTTAATAACTTCTAAGATCGTGAAGGACTGAAGAGGGTCTTCACTTACACATTTAGTACAGGCCCCAAAAACGAAACCGGTAAGTTTATCTATAACACCTGCGAGTTTCAACTGAGTAAGCATCCTATCAATTTTGTAAGGATCTTCATTCAACTCTTCAAGGAATAATATTTTATTATCACAATTTGGCATATATTCCGTTCCCAAAAGACTGTTAAAAACCGTTAGATTACCACCAATTAACTCCCCTTGTGCCAGACCTTGGTTTAGCACTATTGTTTTATCTTCAACTCCAATTGGAAAAACATTTCTATTTCCTAAGAAAACGGTATTAGTAAAACACAGTGTTGAAAAAGGATCCCAGGAAGACAAACCTACTGGGCCATGAAAAGTGATCAATTTTGTTTTGGTATTAATTGCTAAAAGAAGACTTGTAATATCACTAAAACCCATAATGACTTTAGGATTTTCGGAAATTAACTTATAATCCAAGCTACTAAGTATTCTGGCACAACCCCAACCACCCCGAGTACAAAAAATTGCTTTAATTGATATGTCAGCAAAGGCATTATTAATATCATTGGCCCGTTCTTGATCAGTTCCAGCCAAATAACCAATTCTATTCGATGCCGATTTCGCAACTTCTACAACAAAGCCTAAATTAGAAAGAATCGTACTAAATTCTTCCATTTTTTTCAGATCAAAAACAGCACCTGCTGGAGAAACTATTTGCACTTTATCGCCAACTTTTAGGGCGGAGGGCAAAATCAAAGACTCATTATCTTGAGGCTTATCATTTGAATCAATAGTTTTAAAGCTGTTAAAAGGTTGAACTATGGATGCAGAAGCAATTAGCGCGGTATATTTCAGGAATTTCCTTCTGTTTTGCATTATAAAAATCTCAGTAAAAAATTACAACGCACATTTTATCGAAATCGATTTATTTTGATTCAATTTAATTGCGCAACTTTCAAACGAAGGTGCGGAAAAAACAGGCCTAATATTATTTGAGAAACCGTAAGATTCTATTGGAAATCCAAAATAATTTCTATCACACGTATTATTATTATTTACATCATGAAAAACACAAACTCCGTAAGTTCCACTAATCAAATCTTTAAATAAAATAGTAACCTGCCCTCCACTAATATTCGCTCGCACTTTTTTATAGGTAAGTCCAACTTTAGCAAAATTCGCTGCATTCTGATACAAGCCCACCTCCACCTTTCCGTTTGTATTTTTAAGGTTGGTGATTGTTACAGTTAAGTTATATGTTTCTTTTTGTGCATTAAGCGCAATAAAAAACAGGGAACAAAAAATAGTTAGCGTTAATTTTATCATAACTAAAAATTAGTTTTAAAAAATCTATCCATCCAAACAAATGTTGATGCATAATTGCCTTTTAGCTTAGCATGATGATCATCGTGGTGTTTTGTTTTGCTAAGCAGCGGTATTTTACTTGAAATGGGAAGTTCTAAGTCAGAATGAATATGAATCTCGTGTAAATTTCTTAATGCTCCAAAGATCCAAAATGCATAAAGATTAACTGGCATAAAAATTAAAATAAGCGCAAATCCAAGGAATGCCCCTATCATTCCCATTAACCATTCAAATGGATGCGCATACAGATATTCCAGCGGAAAAGGTTTCGTGGCTTTATGATGAATGGAGTGTACATTTTTCAACATAAATTTATTTTCATGCAGCCAACGGTGATAAAAATAAAAAAAGATGTCATCGATTACAAAAGCGAAAACGACTTGAAACAAAATAATTCCTATTGAAACTTCTTGTTTCAAGAAGCCAAAGCCAAAATAGGCACCGACCCCAGATATTGCTAATAACAATGTAATATTAAAAAGGTATAAGGGCATTCTTTTTGCAAAGACCCCTTTAACATATTGTTTTTTCTGAATAGTGAATTTTCTAAAAAGATCTGTGTACAGAACTAACATGGAATACAACAAACCGATCAGGTTGGTGCAAACCAAAAGCAACACAGTAAACCAAGCAATAGTTGATGCGCTCATACTTTTATTGCAAAAACATTGAACATTGCTGAATTTTCTAATCCTTTTTCTTGCTCATCAAATTGCTTTGTAAAACCCTTAAGTGCGAATAAATCTTTCACTTTTTGCAAACGATTTTCTATATCATGAACTTCAATCACGATCGACTTAATTTTCAACCAATCATTATCACTAATACCTGTTAACACATCCCATTCAGCACCTTCGCAATCAATTTTCAGCAAATCAATTTTTTGAATTTTTTCAGATTCAATAATTGAGGACAAGGTCTTTAATTCGCAGTTTACCGTTTTTTTTCCTTTCACTAATTGTTTAGCAATAATTCCAGAAAAAGCCAATGGAATCCATTTCATCCATCTCATGTTTTCGGGTGGATTTTTCATTGTCCCCTTCACTGCCCTTTTAAAAGCGGTTGGATCCACATCCCATTGTTCTGGATGCAGTGTAGAAAGAGCTGGCGTATTCGGAAAATAAGTAAATGTCGCCGTGCTATTTTCATTTGAAACTCCAAAAGGAAGAACATGCATATTATCCTTGCCGTGCAAGACAGCATTTTTAGACAGAACTTCAATAATTTCAGGAATCGGCTCTAAACAATACACGCTAACATTTTTAGCTTTTTGCATCACTCTAATACCAAAGACACCGATATTAGCGCCAATATCAACAACAACATCATTGTCATTAATTTCAATTCCATGCTGAAGATATCCTTCCACATGATGATCCAACATCTTCGCTTCTGGTTTTCTTAGGCAATGAACAATCGTTCCGTCTGCAAGTTTCGTTGTCATCTACTACAATTTTCAGCTAAAATAAAAAAAATTATTGTTCGAGAAACGGATATTGGTAACTAATTGGTGGAACAAATGTTTCTTTTATTGTTCTAGCGGAAACCCATCTTAAAAGATTCATAGCTGCACCAGCTTTGTCATTAGTTCCAGACCCTCTTGCGCCACCAAAAGGTTGCTGACCAACCACTGCGCCCGAAGGCTTGTCATTGATATAGAAATTCCCTGCTGCATTTTCAAGAAGTCTCGTTGCGATATTGATGGCATAACGATCCTGCGCGATTATGGAACCTGTTAAAGCGTATTCAGACGTTTCGTCGATTAACTTCAGAGTTGATTCAAAATCAGCGTCTTCATAGACAAAGATGGTTAAAACGGGGCCAAATATTTCCTCACACATCGTTCTAAATCGAGGATTTGTTGTAACAAAAGTTGTTGGCTCAATGAAATATCCAACTGATTTATCAGATCCCCCACCCGTTATTAATTCAGCATCGCCTTGCGCTTTGCAGTAATCAATATAAGCGGCAATTTTATCAAATGATTTTTCATCAATAACCGCATTGCAGAAATTTGAAGTATCGTAAGGTGTACCAATTTTTATTGAGTTGACTTGTTCAATGTAAATTCGTTTAACTTCAGGCCAAATGGATTTAGGAATATAAGCCCTAGATGCTGCAGAACACTTTTGTCCTTGGAATTCAAATGCACCACGAGCAAGTGCCGTAGCAACCACTGCAGGTATTGCTGAGCTATGTGCTACTACAAAATCTTTTCCACCAGTTTCTCCAACGATTCGTGGATACGTTCGGAAATTGGAAATATTTTCACCAATTTGTTTCCACAAAGCACGAAAAACCCCCGTAGAACCTGTAAAATGTAAACCGGCAAAATCCTTATGATTAAAAATAATTTCACCAGCAACTGGTCCGTCAACGGTAATCATATTTATGACCCCATCTGGAAGACCTGCAGCCTTAAATAGTTCCATAATCACTTGTGCAGAATAAACCTGAGTATCTGAAGGCTTCCAAACAACAACATTCCCCATCATTGCAGGAGCGGCGCATAAATTAGCGGCAATTGCCGTAAAGTTGAATGGTGTTATTGCAAAAACAAATCCTTCAAGCGGTCGGTATTGCAATCTATTCCAAACACCCGGTGAAGATTCAGGTTGGTCCTTATAAATTTGAGTCATGTATTGCACATTAAAGCGCAAGAAGTCAATTAATTCACAAGCAGCATCAATTTCCGCCTGAAAGACATTTTTCGATTGAGCCAACATGGTGGCGGCGTTCATTTTATTTCTAAAAGGACCAGCAAGTAAATCTGCTGCCTTTAAAAAAATGGCAGCACGGTCTTCCCAAGGAAGATTTGACCAAGCATTTCGAGCATGCATAGCGGCATCAATTGCAGCATTGACATGCTCACCATCACCAAAATTAAAATAACCCAACACTTTTTGATGATCATGTGGCGGATTCATTGGTTTTTTATTACTTGTTCTAACTTCATTTGAGCCAATATACATTGGGACATCAATGATGTTTTGGTTATACATTTCATGATAACAAGCCAGCAAACCAAGACGATCTGCGCTACCTTTAGCGTATGATTTTACCGGCTCATTAATGGCATTTGGCGTTTGAAAAAAGGCGTTTGACATAGTTTAAAGTATTTATACAAATATAGTAATTGTTCCTGTTGACAAAGCCAAACAGCGCTACAAACAAGTAAAAATAAATTTAAAAGCCGTAAATGAATGCTGATAATATTGTAATTTTGAACTTCATGCACCTGATCCAATTACATTTATTAAACTTCAAAAATTATGCGGATACGGAAATCACATTTTCGTCCCGTTTAAATGGTATTGTTGGTGATAATGGCAGCGGAAAAACGAACATTTTAGATGCTATACATTACCTCAGCATGTGTAAATCATACCTAAATGTTATTGATCGTCAAAACATAAAATTTGGCGAACATTTTTTTTCCATCCAAGGAGATTGGAAAGATGGTGAAAATGAATCAAACGTTCATTGTGCGGTAAAAATCGGTGCAAAAAAAGTAATCAAACGAAATAAAAAAGAACACCAACGATTAGCGGATCATATTGGTCTATACCCAGTGGTCTTTATCTCCCCTTATGATGGTGATTTAGTTGCCGAGGGGAGTGAATTACGGAGACGTTGGATGGATGGTATTCTAGTTCAAATTGACCGGATTTACTTAGACCAACTCCAACAATATGTCCGCATATTGGATCAACGCAATGCATTACTTAAGAACATGTATGAACATCGGCTTTTTGATGCAGAAAGTGTAGATGCTTGGGACCATCAGCTGGTGATTGCTGGAAATATTATTTATGAAAAAAGAAGTGCTTTTTTAAAACTATTTATTCCAATTTTTCAAAAATATTACACTATTATTGGAAAAGAAACTGAAGACGTCGGTTTAAGTTATCGATCTCAATTAAATGAAGGGGAATTTACCGTTTTACTAAAAGAATCAGCACGTAAAGATGCCTTTTCACATTTCACGAATGTCGGCATACACAAAGATGATTTGTTGTTCACGCTTAATGGAAATCCAGTCAAAAAATTTGGCTCACAGGGGCAACAAAAATCATTTATTATCGCCTTACGATTGGCACAATATGAATGGTTGAAAGTCAACTTAAAAATCACACCCGTACTTCTGTTAGATGATATTTTTGACAAATTAGACTTTAAACGCGTTGAAAAACTACTTGAAATTGTGACTGATGATTTTTTTGGGCAAGTAATTGTTACTGATACGGATAGAAAAAGAATGGAAAAGTTGTTTTCTTCTGTTAGCGTTTCAAACAGTATCTTTGAAGTTAATTCTCAGCAAGTAGTTTCTATACCAACCGCATAAAACTATGAAATCCTTCGACAAACGTAGCGCAGATAGCCAACCATTAAAAGAGGTGATCGATCGATTTTTAAAAGCCTTTTCCTTAGAAAATAAAATGAAAGAAATGGACGTGATTGCTGCGTGGCCTGAATTAATGGGTAGTGCTGTTGCCTTCAGAACCAAGAGCATTAAAATACATAATAAGATTCTTTACTTAGAAATTAATTCCTCCGTTATGCGAGAAGAACTACTGCATGGGAAAGCAATTATTATCAATCGAATAAACGAAAAAGCTGGAAAACAGCTCATAAATGATATTTGGTTAGGTTAAAATACTTGAGTAATTTTATTTTTGGTATATTAAGCAGAAGAGGCTACCTTTGCAAAATGAAAACAATTATATTAACACTTTTATTTTTACTTTCTTTAAAGTCAGTAAGTTATAGTCAAATAAAAGCTATCTATAATCAAGCGGACTATCCGTTTTGGTTGTACTTACCATCCGATAGTATATTAAAAACAAACCCACCGGTACTTATCTTTTTACATGGAAGAAGCTTGTCGGGTACTAACCTTGCCTTGGTTAAGAAATATGGAATTATCCATGAAATTGAAAATGGAAGAAAAGTTCCAGCAATAGTAATTGCACCTCAAGTATTAGCAGGAAAAGCGTGGGAACCAAAGAAAATTCTTTCAGTTCTCCGATTTGTGCAAAAAACATTTCAAACGGACACCAACCGTGTTTATGTAGCGGGAATGAGTTTGGGAGGATATGGCACCTTAAACTTTGCTGGCGCTTATCCTGGAGTGGTTACGGCAGGAGTCGCATTATGTGGTGGCGGAAATATTAAAGATGGATGTAATTTATCGCAAGTCCCTTTATGGATTCAGCATGGAACGTTGGATGAAAAGGTTCCGATCAGTGAATCAGAGAAAATCGTAAAGGCAATTAAAAATTGTAATGGCGGAGAAAATCTTAAATACACGCGATTAGTAGGTAAAGATCATGGAGATTTAGAAAGGATTTTTAGGACTGACGAAATGTATGATTGGTTATTTCAATTCACGAAAGAGAAATAGTCAATACTAACTTACTGGGCCTTTTTATTAATAATTTTCAAAATTGAATATTCGTCAGCTGCTCATTATTATTGCTTTATTACTTGTAAAGCAGGGCTATTCTCAAAATGCAACAAATTATGCCCTGAATGAAAATTGGGCTGTACTACCGACTAAATTACCTCAAAACTTCCTTAACACCATTCATGACAGCGCATTATTTGAATCCATTGATGTGTTTTATGTCTACCCTACTCTATTAACAGACCTAAAAGATCCGCGATGGAATATTAATGTTCAGGATTCAATACACCGAAAAGACGTGCTAGATTTTGCCATTAAATTTCAAGCGAGTGCATGGGCCGAATCAGGACGAATGTATGTTCCCTATTATCAACAAGCGCATATAAGATCGTATGATAGCTTAGAAAATGGCGGGCGAGATGCCTTATTATTTGCCTATGCGGATATTAAAGCGGCATTTGAATATTACTTAAAAAATTATAATCATGGTCGAGGTATAATTTTAGCGGGACATAGCCAAGGATCAACCCATATTAATCTACTGTTAAAAGATTTTTTTGATGGCAAGGCACTTCAAAAACAATTAGTGGTTGCTTACCTACCTGGGATTGGAATACCAAGCAATGAATTCAACACCATTCCTTTTCTATTAAATGCCAAAGAAATTGGGGGATTTGTTACATGGAACACTTTTAAAAAGAAGCTCAATCACGAAAAATACGAGAAGTGGTATTTCGGGAAAGCTGTAGTTAACCCAATAACATGGGACTTAAGCCCCTTAAGTAAAAAAAACCAGCAGAAAGGATTTTATTACAACAATGGAAAAAAATACAAGCATATTTTTCAAACGGAACTAATTTCTGGAGGGCTTGTTTTGTCGAAGCTAAGATTCCCCTTTAGCCTTGCCGCATGGAAAATGAATGACTTTCATATTGGTGACGTCAACCTTTTTTGGGAAAATATTCGCCAAAATTCAAAGCTGAGAGGCGAGGAATGGGTGTTACAAAACAAGCCATAATCAAGGCTTCTTTTTCTTTATGTTTTGAGCATCCAACCAATAGATAAGCTTAAAGGAAAAACTATTCATTGGTCCCTGTTGAATTGTTTTGGTAAGGTTATAAATGTACGATTCAGCTACGAACTTGTCACTTTGAAAGATCGAGTTTTTCCAAACAATATTTATTTCGCTACCAGGAAGAAAAACCCATCGATAAACGAAATCAATAGTAAAAGCGTTAAAATTTACATTATATGCAGCTTGACCGTCTGTGTCCAAGCCATTAAAAGCGATAGAAGTTAAGCTTCCGTCTTGATTCAATTCAAAAAAGGAATTATAAGCCAAGGTAGAGCGATAATGCCGTAATCGAAAAGTAATATTCATTCTATTTGTTATCGTATAATCAATACCGATGGTATTTGTAGTATTAATTCTATTTCTTGAGCCGTAAAGTATCCCAGTAAAAGAAGTATCGGCTGGAGCACCAAAGGGAACAGCAAAACCTAAATAATTAACTTGAAATCCTTGTTCCCAATTATACTTTAAAAACAAATGATTGGATAAACGAAAGCGTAGGCCAATATTGTAATCATATTCATGCCAATTATTTGCATTAACGACGTAATAACCGCCACCAGCATCAAGCGCCACCTTTTTTTGGTAATTACTTGAAAGCCAAGTAGAAAAGCCGTAAAAAGTCGGGATCGTAAAATAATAACCTGGTGTTCTAGGCTCAAAATAATCATATCCTTTGACCGGTGAAACGTACGACTCGATACCGAAAGCGTTAAAGCTTTTCGTTACTGCGAAAGTCCTTACATTAAAACCAAAACTTGTAAAAACATCCGGATTGTAAAGCCTGTTATAATTTAAATCGATGGATGAAACGGCCTTATTGAAACTTCCAAAAGGCTTTAAAATTCGATAAGAAAAAGATGCTGATGAGATTTTGCGATTATTATTTTGGTTGTATCCTAAATCATTGGGGTCGTAGGTATCTGATTCTTCAAAGTACGAAGCAGAATAAACAATAGCCCCTCTTTGCTTTCCTGCCCATAAGCCCCAATTATGACCAGTTGAGGTGCTATCTAAAAAAAACTTGTTTGACAAGGCCGTTGAGCCCCCCACATAGTAATTATTATCCTTGGTATTTAACATTGTTTTAAGGGAACTCACATTGGCATCATAAAAAGAACCAGCCCTAGTTACATTGGTATTGGTGAAATTAATGTAGCTATTGTTTTTTAGATTTTGATCTAAAACAAAGACATTAAAATTACTTAAAGGCGAAACTAAGACCTCTCTTTCCGCTAAGGTTGATTGATTAACTGCAATGGCATATTGAGGCGCTGTAATTCCATTAAAAACACCAATTCCTAAACCAGATTTGGTACGGCCACTTAATTTCGTTGCATTGTATAATTGAGTGGCTGAAGGGACGGTAGATAAGCGTTCATTTACAAGTAAAAGATTATTAAGCACAGCACCTGGAGCCTGAATACCGATGCGGCGACTGTAGAACAAGCCTGATTTATTGAATAGTTCAGTCCCTTCCGTGAAAAATTGCCTGTTTTCATTAAATTGAATTTCAAAAGGCGTTAAATTTAATACCTGATTATCAAAGACAACCTGGCCAAAATCAGGAATCAAGGTTACGTCCAAGGTGAAGGCATCATTAATTCCGTATTTGATATCTAAACCACCATTTATCGATTGAGAAGTGATCCCTGATTCATTGCTAATATATGCCGATACATATGGCATTAAAGCCAATCGCAAAGGAGGATTAATACCACTAACGCCTGTAACTTCTCCACTTTCAAGTAGGTAATTCTCTAAATCGGGATTAACAATCGACCAAGTTGAAAGCTCCCGTTTTCGACTAATTTGTCTGGAAAAATTAATCCCCCATTTTTGGATATCTTTCTCAGGAAAGCGAATCGCAGAATATGGGATCCGAATTTCTACCTGCCACGCATGATTTGAAATTTTAACAGCACTGTTCCAAATCAAATTTAATTGTTCATTGTATAAACCCTCAGTAATTTTTGCATCTAACTGCACCCCTTTACTTGTTACGCCAAAACAAAAACCATTTAAATTGTCGTTATAAGTATCAAGGAAAATAGCAAAAATATCCGCATTTGGGCTATTATCATCCCTTGCAGAAAAGACCTTTGAAATAGAATCTGGATGATCGTAACAAATCGCTGAAAAATAGATAGCATCTGAAGAATAAGCAATAGCTACTTTCGTATTTTGAAATGATTTTACGCCAGGATTTGGACTTATTTGTGTGAAACCCTCCACAAAGTTAGCTGTCAACCAAAATGACTCCTCCAAATTTCCATCCACCACAATTTTGTCATTCGTTCTATTGGCCTGTATTTCTTGAGCGTAGAGCATACAAGTAATAAAAGAAGGCAGTAATAGAAACCATTTCATGGCACAAAAATACGCTAGATTTTATTATTGATTTAAACAATTAACTTTTAATCGCCTATTTGAAGAATTAATGCTTGGAATTATTTATTTCAAATCATACTTAAAGAGTAACCTAAACACGCTAATTTGTTTTAGGAGACGGAAAACAAACTATTTATCGTAGCTTTCACTTCCGATTGTTCATCTTTAAACCAAAACATTATGAGACAACTTTTAACCAGCCTTTTCAGCTTGCTTATTATAAGCATGAATGCACAGAATAACATGGAGGTATATTTTGACTACAATAGTTCAGTATTAACAAGCCAAGCAAAATTGGCTTTAAGCGCACTAGATCTCACAAAAACTGATGTGATTGGACTTTATGGATATACCGATACAATTGGAAGTGTGGCGTACAATAAAACGTTGGCAGGGCAACGCATTAATGCAGTTTGCGAATACCTTAAAGTGAACAACCCAATAACCAATGAAAAAGCGAACATTGGAGAACTTTTTGATTATTCTCCCTTGGATAAAGACAATCGCAAAGTACTAATCCAAACGAAGGATAAAAGTGTGGAGACTAAATCATTTGAGGACAACATAAAGAATGCAAAGATTGGAGATGTAATTGTCATGAAATCATTGAATTATGAGCCTGGCCTTGCCATTTTATTACCCGAATCCGCGCCACTATTAGATGAGTTATATAATCAAATGGCTGTGAATGAAAAGCTGGTAATTCAGATACAAGGACATATTTGTTGTGCCGATAATGACTCTAGTAATTTATCGAGAGATCGCGCCAAACTTGTTTATGATTATTTAATTAAGAAGGGCATTTCAAAAAGCAGGATGAGTTATAGAGGATTTGGTGTTACTAAACCCTTTTATCCAATCCCTGAAAACAACGACGAAGAAAGAATTGCAAACAGGCGCGTGGAGATTAAAATAGTAAGCAATAAATAGACATTACATGACAAGGTAATAATTTCAAAAAAAAAAGATTAGTGAGAAATAATCTTAGCTAAACAAAAAAATCAAGCTAAATTTGCCTTGTGGAAACATTCAATACACTTCGCGAACAGTTGGAATTATTGGATTGGCCGAATGTTTATTTATTCAAGTTTATTATTCCCAATGACGAAAAGATAATCGCCCAAGTATCAGCTTTTTTCGATGAAAATACAGAAATCAAATTTCAGCCATCTGGCAAGGGAAATTACACAAGCATCAGCGTAAAAACAGTTATGTTGAGCGTAGATGAAATAATAACTATATATCAACAAGCGAGTGCCATAAAAGGCGTAATATCACTATAAATGAACACATACATCATCCTAAAAGACATTCTTTTTTATTCCTTTATCATCCTCTTTATTATTATTCTTTACCGTTTATTGATTAAGCGTTTAAGCCGAGGGAAATATGTACAAGAACATTTTTGTGTTCTATATCCTTTAGATATCAACCCTTCATCTGGCGAAGTTCCTTTTTATTTTACCACTGAATTAGTGAAATCCATTCGCTTAACAATAGAAAATGAGGAGGGAACGATTTTAGAATTAGCGAACCAAGAATTTTCAGTGGGTGGTCATATCGTTAGATTTGACAGTACAACATTACCAAACGGCTTATACTTTTATTGTTTAAAAACAGATATACAAGAAACAAAAAAGAAGTTCAGAATTACGAATGCTTAACCTTCCTTATTCTTTTTAGGTTTTTTCACCTTTATTTTTGTCCTTCCTTTGCTGATGTGATACCTTTTTTTACTAAATTCACTTTTCTTCGACCCGATGGAATCAAAGCGAAAAACAAGTCCTGCACTATGTTGCATGTAATTAGACTTACCCATAAAAGGAGATGTTAAACCAAATTTCCCACTGGTTTGCAATTGCAAACCTACTGACTTAGAAAACCAGAAATTACACCCTAACATTACATTAAGTGTCGGAGTTATAGGGCCAACTAAAGAATCGTCGCGATTTCGGATGCTCAATCCTAATCCAGCAGAAACATAAGGATCAATCGTTCCTGACTTTAACAATTTATAGAATGAATATTTAATGCTAGCATCTGTAGCTAAAAAAACACCTGTTTTCCCTAATTGCAAATTCAGCAATTTATTCGCATTGTATTGATTAAAGGCCATTGCTAGTTCACAGCTCCATCCATTGTAGATGTACCTATCAACAAAAATCCTTGAAGGATATAAATTATAATGCCAATTTTCTGGCGAATAAAAAGCTCCTGGATTACCATCATCATCCAATGCATTCCACCCAAAGCCAATCATCCATTTGTAGCTATTATCCTCTGTTAATTTTTTTATTGGCTGCGCCATAAATTGTAAGGACGCTGTCAGAAATAACCCAAGACATAATCCTTTTAAGCTGTTGATTTTTTTCATAAGCACAAACTTAAGTAAAATATTTACTCAAAAACACATCACCCATTCAAGATAACAAATTCAAAACAGGAAGATATCGTTTAATAATCTTAAGAGAATAATTTATTAACCAATTGGTTACTAAAATTAGCAGATATAATTAAGTATTTTTGTAGTATGGCAGAGAAGGTAAAAAGATATCTATTAGAAAACGAAACGGTAGAGACCTTTGAAATTATTGGCATTTGTTCAGCACAAAATGATTTTCGTTTGGCATGGCATTTAAATACTCGCTTTACTATTTTTTTAGAGAAAAGTAATGTATTAATTGAGGTCCCAATAAAAAAAACAACTGAATTTGATCGATTTAATTATTACTTTTACCATGATCCACAAAACTTAATTTCGTACTTTTTGATACGGAATAAACAAGAAGGACGTATTTTTATGTCTGAGAAACCGAGCATAGATTATTTTTTAATCATGCAAGAAAACTATATTATAGATCCTCAAGATATGATCGATGAATTGCGCAAGATGGACAGTATAATCGCTGCTTTTGCATTTTCAAGTGATGAATTTCACTTGTCAGAATACCTAATTTTTGAAAAATAATACATGAAAAAAACTAAAATTGTAGCAACACTAGGACCTGCATCTTCGAGTAAAGAAGTGTTAAAAGAAATGATGTTGGAAGGATTAAATGTTTGCCGCTTAAATTTTTCACATGGGGCTTATGACGACCATGCGAATTCGATTAAAATTATCCGAGAGTTAAACGACGAGTTGGGATTAAACGTGGCAATTTTGGCAGATTTACAAGGGCCAAAAATCAGAACCAATGAAATGGAAGCGAACGGAGTTCTTTTGGAAGTTGGAAAGGAAATAAAGATAATCACCGATAAAGTGGTGGGGAATGCCGTGAGATTCTCAATTAACTACCAAAAATTACCCCAGGATGTTTCTCCGGGAGAAAAAATCTTATTAGACGACGGCAAGATTATGCTGGAGGTAATCACCACTAATGGAAAAACAGAAATTACTTGTAAAATTATTCAGGGTGGCATATTGTCTTCAAAAAAAGGCGTTAATTTTCCTAATACCAAAATTTCATTACCGTCCTTAACAGAGAAAGATCAATTAGATTTAGAATTCGCGCTCGACCACGAAGTAGATTGGATAGGCTTGTCTTTTGTTCGTTCTGCAAGAGATATCATTGAGTTAAAACATAGAATTGCTGCACGCGGTGCAAAAGCAAAAGTGATTGCAAAAATAGAAAAGCCGGAGGCCCTTGATAACATTGACGACATCATAAAAGAAAGTGATGGATTAATGGTGGCACGAGGAGATTTAGGAGTCGAAATTCCTTATCAAAATGTTCCATTGATTCAAAAAATGCTCATCTCGAAATGTGTACGTAAAGCGAAACCTGTTATTGTTGCCACCCAAATGATGGAATCAATGATTACCAATATGACTCCTTCCAGAGCAGAGGTAAATGATGTCGCTAATGCTGTTCTAGATGGTACCGATGCCGTGATGCTATCTGGAGAAACTTCTGTAGGAAAATATCCAGTAGAAGTTATTCGTACAATGTCAAATATTATTAAGGAAATGGAAACCCATGAGGGTATTTACAACAAAGAGGAACTTCCCGAGCGCAATCAAGAGCGATTTATTTCTGATTCGATTTGTTTTAATGCTTGTCGTTTAAGTCAGCGAGTTGAGGCAAAAGCAATTATTACCATGTCTTTTTCTGGTTATACGGCTTATAAAATTGCGTCGCAACGGCCCAACACGTCTATTTTTATTTTCACAAGCAATCGCAGTATACTAACACAATTAAATTTATTGTGGGGGGTTAGAGCTTTTTATTACAACAAGCACATCTCAACCGACCATACCATTGCGGACATCAAATACATAATGAAAAACGAAGGGTTCTTGCAACAAGGGGATTTAGTTATCAATATCGCCTCTATTCCAATTGAAGATTTAGGCGGCTCTAATATGCTCAAATTAAGTTATGTTGATTAAAAATCTGACTGATCACCTTCTTACCACAAAATCTTTTTGTCATGATTTTAAATAAAAATACATGCCAAAAAGGTAATTATTTCCTATTTTTTCGCTGGATTACATCCAGCGTTAAAAATCTTTAACCCCTTTGGGGTTATAATATATATTTGTGGTATAATTAAGAACAGTCAATTTAAAAATCATTAATTATTTTAAAAAAAATAGTGACCAATTTTAACTTGTTAAAAACACTTTTCAACGCAATTTGTTAATTTATTATTCATTCATTTATAGAACGTATATTTGTTCCCTAAAAATTTTATTTTTTCATGATAAACTCATTTTCAAACCGTCACATTGGACCTAGCGAAAGCGAAAAGTCTGAGATGCTCAAATCAATTGGAGCTTCTAGCATCGCTTCCTTAATTGAGAAAACGATTCCTGCTAACATTCGTTTAAACAGCGAATTAGACATCGCAGATGCGATGAGTGAAGCTGAATATTTAAAGCACATCACCGAATTAGGGAATAAAAATAAGGTATTGAAATCATTCATTGGATTGGGTTACTATGAAACGATTGTTCCTTCAGTTATCTTAAGAAATGTATTAGAAAATCCAGGGTGGTACACCGCTTACACGCCATATCAAGCAGAAATTTCTCAAGGACGATTAGAAGCACTTTTGAATTTCCAAACAATGGTGATGGATTTGACCGGTATGGAAATAGCCAATGCATCGTTACTTGACGAAGCTACATCTGCCGCTGAAGCGATGATTATGATGTACAATTCCCGCTCTAGAAGTGATATTAGTGCTGGAAAAAAGACCTTTTTTATATCCGAGGATTGTTTCCCACAAACGATTGAAGTAGTACAAGGAAGAGCGATCAATTTAGGAATTGAGCTTATTATTGGTAATGAGTCTACCTACCAAGCAAGTGAAAATTGTTTCGGTGCCCTTATACAATATCCAACTGCAAAGGGAGAAATTAAAAATATTGAACCATTAATTTCAACATGGAAAGAAAATGGGATACAGGTAGCTGTAGCAACGGATTTATTGGCACTTGCCCTATTGAAAGCACCAGGTGAAATGGGTGCAGATGTGGTGTTTGGATCGTCACAGCGATTTGGTGTTCCAATGGGATTTGGTGGGCCTCATGCTGCTTTCTTTACCACGAGAGATTCTTACAAACGAACAATGCCAGGAAGAATTATTGGTGTCTCAAAAGATGCGGATGATAATTTAGCGTTGCGCATGGCCCTACAAACTAGGGAACAGCACATCAAACGCGATAAAGCAACCTCCAACATTTGTACTGCCCAAGCTTTATTAGCTGTAATGGCAAGTATGTATGCCGTGTACCACGGTCCCGCAGGAATTAAAGAAATTGCTCAAAACGTCAATGACCTTGCCAGCTTAACAGCCAAAGGATTAACAAACTTAGGATTATCCTTGCAAACGGATTCGTTTTTTGACACGATTTGTATTAATGGAGTAGACACTGAAAAGTTAAAGTCCCTATCCGAAAGTAATGGTATGAATTTTAATTATTTCGGAATTGATTCGGTAAGCCTAAGTTTTGGAGAGCCTCACACAACAAATGATGTGCAGAAAATAGTGTCCGTTTTTGCGGAATTAAAAGGTGTTTCAGCACCACAATTAGGAGAAAGAACAAATAGCATTCCAACGAATAACGCACGTGTTTCAGCGATATTAAGTCATCCAGTATTCAGCCAGCATCACTCTGAATCAAAAATGATGCGTTATTTGAAACGCCTTGAAAACAAAGATTTATCCTTGGTTCACAGCATGATCGCATTAGGATCTTGTACAATGAAACTTAATGCTGCATCTGAATTAATTCCGATAACCAATTCACAATTTTGCAATATGCATCCCTTTGCACCAAAGGAACAAGCAAATGGGTATTATGAAATGCTGCATCAATTAGAAAAAGATCTATGTGCTTGTACTGGATTTGCCGCTGTTTCCTTGCAGCCAAATTCTGGTGCACAAGGAGAGTATGCTGGCCTAATGGTGATAAAAGCTTTTCATGAGGCGAATGGGGATTTACAACGCAAGAAAATAATAATCCCTTCTTCTGCGCATGGCACCAATCCTGCGTCTGCTGTAATGGCTGGTTTTGAAGTAATCGTTACGGGATGTGATGAAGACGGCAACATTAACATTGATGAATTAGAACGCGTTGCTACAGAAAATAAAGATATACTTGCTGGATTAATGGTTACCTATCCATCTACACATGGTGTATTTGAAGAGGGAATTCAAGTAATTACAAAGATTATTCATGACAATGGCGGCCAGGTTTATATGGATGGTGCCAATATGAATGCGCAAGTTGGATTAACAAATCCAGGAAATATCGGAGCGGATGTTTGTCATCTTAACCTGCATAAAACTTTTGCCATTCCTCATGGGGGTGGTGGCCCAGGAATGGGCCCCATCGGAGTTGCTGCTCACTTAGCTCCTTTTTTACCAGGAAATCCATTAATAAAAATGGGAGGAGAAAAAGCAATACACGCTATTTCAGCGGCTCCTTTTGGAAGCGCATTAATTCTTCTAATTTCATACGGATACATCAAAATGTTAGGCGCCATAGGCTTAAGAGAAGCTACAGAAATAGCCATTTTAAATGCAAATTATATTGCGGCAAAGCTTAAAGGACATTACGATGTTTTGTATACTGGGAAAAATGGAATGGTTGCACACGAGATGATCTTAGATTGTCGCGCTTTCAAACAAACTGCTGAAGTGGAAGTCGCTGATATGGCAAAACGATTAATCGATTTTAATTTCCATGCACCAACTGTTTCGTTTCCTGTAGCGGGCACCTTGATGATTGAGCCAACAGAATCTGAGGACAAGGAAGAGTTGGATCGTTTTATTTCTGCCATGATTAAAATTAGGGAAGAAATAAAAGAAATCGAAAATGGGACAGCCGACAAAGTGAATAATTTACTGAAAAACGCACCGCACACGGCCGATTGTATCATCAATAAAAACTGGGATTATCCATACACGCCACAAGAAGCTGTATATCCATTGCCTTATTTAAAAGATTGGAAATATTGGGTGCCTGTTCGACGAGTTGACAATGCTTTTGGCGATCGGAATTTGATCTGTTCGTGCCCAAGCGTGGAGAGTTACCAAACAGAAAACGCATGAAATTAGACATCCTTGCTTTTGCTGCGCACCCAGACGACGTTGAAATTTCATGCGGTGGGACACTGATCAAGTATCAGAAAATGGGAAAGAAAATCGGCATAGTTGATTTAACACAAGGAGAATTAGGGACACGCGGAAGCAAAGAAAAAAGACGAGAGGAAGCAGCGAATGCTTCTGTTTCACTTGGCTTGTCGGTAAGAAAGAATTTAGAATTAAAAGACGGTTTCTTTTCGAATGATGAAGCAAGCATGCTAAAAATAATCACTGAAATTCGACGGTTTAGACCAGAAATTGTGTTGGCTAATTCATTGGAAGACCGGCATCCAGATCATAGAAAAGCGGCAAAACTAGTTGCGGATGCCTGCTTTCTTGCTGGTTTAAGCAAAATAGAAACCATGGATAACAACGAAATACAAGCGCATTATCGCCCACGTTTACTTCTTCATTACATTCAAGATTATTACATCGAGCCAGCTATTGTTTTGGATGTAACTCCATTTTATGAACAAAAGATTGAGGCAATCAAATGTTATTCCTCCCAATTTTTTGACCCTAATTCAACAGAACCAGGAACCCCTATTTCAGGCGAGGATTTTTTTGACTTTTTAAAAGGAAGAATGATGACGCTTGGACGTCCTATCGGAGCAAAATATGCAGAAGGGTTTTCAAAGAGTCGACTATTGGGGGTTAATGACCTTTTCGAATTGAGCTAGTTAATACAGCAGCAAAGCAAGCGATACCCCAACGATAATGCTTATTAATTTAAGAAAGTTAAATTTATGGTTCTCTGATGTTTCGAAGATAATTGTCGTTGAAATATGAAGAAACATCCCAATAACAACACCGAGTATCATTTGATAATTAAGTCCTAATTGTCCAGAGGTGATATACAAACCTAAAACAAGTCCCAAAGGTGTCATACAAGCAAAAAGAAATAAAACTAGCCATGCCTTCATCTTGGAAAGCGATGTGTTTAGCAACAAGGTCATTAAAGCAATAGCAACAGGGATTTGATGGAAGACAATTCCCCAAAACAAGGAGTCATTACTGCTATGCTCATGCCCTGCCTCAATTCCAGCATAATGATTCCCCAATGGAATACCTTCAATAATTGAATGGATTGATAAGGAAATAAATAAAGTCCAAGGAAGTGCTTGCCCTTTATGAACATGGACATGGCCGTGTTCGATACCTCCAGAGAAATATTCGAGTATTAATTGAATTAAAAACCCAGAAAGTATATAGATGCCGACGTTAACATGGTTAGAAGCATACAATTCGGGCAAAAGATGCTCAAAAATAATAGCTAACAAAAATCCACCACTAAAAGCCAAGGCGAATTTAATGAAAGCGCTATTGTTGGTATATCGTAAAGTTGTGACAATTAGACCGCCCAGTAGAGCCGAAAGAATTAAACCAAAAAAAACAAAACCAACACTTATCATTTTCGACGGGCAAATAGTATGAGACGATCTGATGTTTCGGGATCAAATGCATCCAATTGGAAGTTGCCAAAGGTAGACAATATTTCAAAATCTTTCGCTAAAAAACGGAGAAAGTCTTCTTGTTTTAAGGCCTGCACACGTTCCGTATAATGATGTTTTACTCCTTTATCTTCGAAGCGGATGTCTTTATAAATATGCTGCCCATCATAACGGCGGGTGATCGAAAATAATATCCCATCAATCATTTTTTCCTCAGAGGCCACTAAGTGCTCAATAACTTTAATCGCATTCATGAAATCAATAATTAGCTCCCCTTTTTCATTCAGCATTGCAGCAATCGATGCGATCATTTTTTCATTGTCCGATTGCGTGTCGAAATATCCAAAACTGGTGAACAAGTTGGCTATTAAATCAAACTTTTTGTTGGGAATTACTTCCCGCATGTCGTGCACGTCAAAAGCCAATCCCTGGCAAGAATTCTCCTTGGCTGTTTGTATGCTATTGCTTGATAAATCAACGCCTAACACGTCCATTCCCAATTTATGGAACATCACCGCATGACGCCCTTTTCCGCAAGCTAGATCCAACACTTTACTTCCCGGCTTTAAAGAAAGGTGTGCCACTAATCGCTCAATAAACGCATTAGCCTCCACATCATTTCTATGCTGATAAAGTATATGATAATACGAAGTATCAAACCATTCCGCGAACCATTCTGCCTTTTTCATGGGCACAAAGTTACACCTTTGGTAAAAGTAATCCACGAAACTCCGTAAATTCGTGCATGACAATGAAAAAAATTGGCATTACTGGTGGAATCGGTTCGGGAAAGTCTTACGTCTCTGATATTATTAAATCGATGGGGTTTCCCGTCTATCATTCAGACGAAAACGCCAAATCATTAATGGAAAGTAATCCAGAAATCAAGGAAGGATTACTACTTCTTTTTGGCGATTCTATTTACGAAAAAGGCGAATTAAACAAAAAGAAATTAGCGGAGCTGATTTTTGAATCCCCTGAATTACGTGAAAAGGTGAATGCTATAGTGCATCCTATTGTGAGGGCAGATTTCGCTCAATGGGCAAGTAATCAATCGCAAGAAATTGTCTTTAACGAAGCGGCCATTCTTTTTGAAACGGGTGCTAACGCGAATTTCGATGCAACTATTTTAGTCATTGCGCCCGAAGCTATTCGCATAAATCGCGTGATGAAAAGAGAAAATTGCTCGCGAGCATTGGTGTTAAAAAGAATCCAATCACAATGGAGCGACGAACAAAAAAGTAGCTTAGCCAATTTCCAAATTATCAACGATTCCGTTTCTCCTTTGTTAATTCAAGTGGAGAAGGTGCTAGAAAAAATCAGCGCGCTTAATAAATACCACCATTAATAGTTATACCAAAGCGAATAGGATAAATGGCAATGGTGCTTCCTTTGTTGAATAAGGGTGTTAAACTGTACTCTGCAAAAGCGCCAAAAACACCAAAGCCGGCTCTAATGGTTGCATCTAAGGATACATTCTGCAAATTAAAACGTGAAGATGTTGTATTATTGAACTTATCGCCATTCGCATACTTCCCCGTTTGCGTACTCGTAGAGGCGAAGCGCCATGCACCAATAACACCTGCGGCGAGGTAAAAACTTTTTTTAGCTCCTGGCTTCGTGGCAAACTCCAATAATAAGGGCAAGGTAAAGCGATGCATTGTCAATGAACTTGTTTTATACGATTGGATGGTATCCGACACGCAAAAAACGGTGTCGCTACTATGCTGGATAAGGTAATTATTTCGTAAACCGAGACTGGTCAAACCATAACCTAATCCGGTTGTTAAACCTAAATATTGCTTAAAAATGGGAAACTTATATTCTAGAAAATTAACATTAATGGATACGGATTTAGCCGGATCTATTTGCCAATAATCATTCGCTCCAAAATCGGTATCAAAACGTGAATTCGTCTGTTCATTTAAACGGAACATGCTCACAAAACCAAGATCAAAACCGGCCCAATGTGGGTCATATTTTATTTTTTTAGGCTCGTCAAGTTTAATATCACTAGTGTCCTCTACTACTTCACTCGGAGAAGTCGAGGGGTCTACTTGTGAGAAGATGATGGATACTGACGAAAAACAAAAAAATAATAGTAGATAGGTCGCTTTCATAATGAGGTGTTTTTAGTGAATTTTTAACGTTATTTGAGAATAAAAATAGTAATTAAAATTTAAAAAGAACCCGACACATTAAATTTCTTCCCGCTTGAGGGTAATAAAAATTCTCTGTTGTTTTTTGACCATCATACAGGTATGAAAAAGTATATCCGTTATTGGCATAAAGATAATTGAAAAGATTATTCATTTGAAACAGGTGCTAACGCGAATTTCGATGAAACCATAAGAAAAGGTGCTAGAAAAAATCAGAACGATTAATAATTAACATTAATGCTTAGACCAAAGCGAAGCGGATAAATGGCAATGGTACTTCCTTTTTTGAATAAGGGGGTTAAACTATACTCTGCAAAAGCGCCTAAATACTTTCCAAAACCGGCTCTAACGGTTGCGTCTAAGGAAAAATGCTGCAAATTAAACCGTGAAGAAGTATTATTAGTGAACTTATCGCCATTCACATATTCTCCTGTTTTCGTACTCGTAGAGGCAAAGCGCCATGCACCAATAACACCTGCGGCGAGGTAAAAACTCTTTTTAGCTTCCGGCTTAGTGGTAAATTCCAGTAATAAGGGCAAGGTCAAGCGATGCATTGCCAATGTATTGGTTCTATACGATTGGATGGTGTCCGAGACACAAAAAACGGTGTCGTTACTATGCTGAATAAGGTAATTATTTCGTAAGGCAATACTTGTCAAACCATATCCCAATCCAGTAGTCAAACCTAAATATTGCTTAAAAATGGGAAGCTTATATTCTAGAAAATTAAAATTGATGGCCAAAGATTTAACCGGATCTATTTGCCAGTAATCATTCGTGCCAAAATCCGTATCAAAACGTGAATTCGTCTGTTCATTTAAACGGAACATGCTCACAAAACCAAGATCAAAAGAAGCCCAATGTGGCTCATATTTAGTTTCTTCAGAGTCATCAAATTCATTATCCCCCTCAAGGTCAAATGAAATTGGAATATTCATCACAGTCCGTGTTGCCAAAGAAGTATCTGCTGATCCAGGAAGCCAATTCGGCATACTAGATACTACCCGAAGCGCTTCTTGTTCTATAGCGGGACAATTGATGCCTTTAAGTAATTCCACATTTGCAACCTTTCCGTCTTTTTCGACATAAAAACGGACATACACCTTGCCTTCCATACCCAACTCAATGGCTGATTCTGGGTACTTAATATTTTCTTGAATAAAACGCATAAGCGCTTCATGTCCACCTGGAAAAGTTGGTTCAATATCATAAGGCCCTTCTACTACTTCAATCGGAGGAGGCAAGGGTTCTTCTTGCGAGAACATGCTGGAAACAATAGAAAAACAAAAAAATAAAAGTAATTGAGTTTTCATAGGAAGTAGTTATTCGTTAATTAAAATTTAAAAAGCACTCGACACATTAAATTTCTTCCCGCTTGAGGGTAATAAAAATTCTCTGTTGTTTTTTGACCATCATACAGGTATGAAAAAGTATATCCGTTATTGGCATAAAGATAATTGAAAAGATTATTCACTTGAAGACCGAAATTAATTTCTTTTCCTAAAACATGTCTAAGCGCATAGCTGAGCGTTAGATTACTGTATGAAAAAGCCTTAATACTTCTATCCAGCGCAGAAGTATTGTCCAAAAATTGTTGCGACACAAACTTACTCATCCATTCCACATTCATATTTTTAAAGGGCTCCCATACAACACCAAGGCTGGCAACTACATTTGGAGAAAAGGCTAAATCCACGTCTTTATGCGTGATAATTTGTTGCGAATAATAGGGTTCCGTGGAGGAATAAACATCCAAAAATTCATTGAATTCTTTTATTTTATTTTGACTTAAGGCCAAGGCTCCATTAAATTTTAAGAAAGAAAATGGCGCATAAGCGGAGTTCATTTCGATACCCAGTCGATAACTTGAGGGAACATTGGTACGGGTATAAGAACCCACATCATTAATTTCACCCGTTAAAATAAGTTGATTGGTATAATCCATGAAATAAGCATTTACATTCAACAGTAGCTTCGATTTTTTGTAGGTGTAGCCCAATTCAACATCTCGTAAAACCTCCGCTTTTGGGCGACTTTCAGGAGTACTTTCTCTAAAATCTTTCCGCACGGGTTCTCTATGAGAAATACCAAAAGACGCAAAAATGGATTGCGCGTAAGAAAGCTGTCTTGAAATGGAAATTTTTGGGTTTAAAAAATCAAATTTTACCCGTTGCTGCACATCTTTTAACACGCCTGAAACTTGATCCACGCCCAAAAAAGAATAGTCCAAGTGCCTGAACTGGATATCGCCATTGAACGTCCAATCTTTCAGCTTATACGATCCTTTTACGTAGGAAGACCATTCCGATTTTTGACCAGATTCATTGTAATAGCGATCTCCTAATTCCGAATCAGAAGCAAAACGAGACCAGATCACTTCCCCATAATGACGGCCCAAATACGTATTCACCGAACCACCCCACACCACATTTAAACGGTGTTTAAAATAGGAAAGAGAAAAGACAGACCCTACAAAATCATTGTTCAACCAGCGCTGACGAATTAAATCACTTGTGGTAAGTGTATCGTTTCCTACGACCACCGAAGACATTCCGTATCCGCTCAGGGCTTGGTTGTTTTTGTATTCCTCATAATACCCTCTTCCATACGTATAGTGACCGGAGATATTTAAAAGTAAATTCGATTTTATGGAATAGGCATAATGCAATTGATAGTTATCTTGCTTGTAATTATCCACTTGATTTTTGTAGGTGTAATAATTATACGTTCTTCCCGAAGACACTAAATTTTGTCTTTCCTCTGGACTTAATAAATTGCGATCCGCATACGCACTCATCGCCGCTACATCGCCGGTTAAACGACTTTCTGGTGTGCCATACCAAGCCTGATACGTCAACTCATGACCACTAAAGACAAGCGCTTTCAGAAGGAAATTTTTACCGAGGTAAGCGCCAGAAAAATAGATGGAATTCAGATTTGATTTAGCTCGATCTAGAAATCCATCGGAAGAAATACGGGAGAGACGCGTTTCAAAATTAAACTTTTGATGGAGGAGCCCCGTTCCAATTTTAATAGAATTTTTGAGCGTGTTAAACGCCCCATAACTATTGTCAATCGTTGCGTAGGCCGTTTCAGAAAGATTGCTAGACTTCAGGTTTAATCCTGCGCCAAAAGCGGCAGCGCCATTGGTAGAAGAACCAATACCGCGTTGAATTTGAATATTTTCAATGGAGCTACTCAAATCAGGCATATTGACCCAATAAACATCGTGCGATTCAGGATCATTGATAGGAATACCATTCAAGGTAACATTGATGCGAGAAGCATCTATTCCTCGAATTCGCATTCCTGTATACCCTACTCCATTTCCTGCATCTGAGGTAGTTACTAAGGAAGGCGTGCCATCCAATAAGAAAGGTAAATCTTGTCCAAAGGCCTTTTTTTCTAAGGTTTTCTCTTCAACAAAAATCGCGGAGGAAGACGCAGCAGACGCTCTGGTAGAGGTAACTTGAACCTCTTCTAGCGTTTGCGTACTTTTATAGAGCATGATTTTTAATGGAACATTAAAATCTTCCGTATAAAAAAAGTTGGTACTTGAAATGTATCCTGGGCATTCAAAAACAAGCGTGTTTTGACCACCAATTACCGGTCCTAAGCTAAATTTTCCCTGCGCATCGGTTTGGGTACAGAAAGTTGTGGCTTGGATACAAACCTTTACACCTTCCAACAATTTCCCTTCCTCATCGGATACAACACCCGTAAAATTATTTTGTCCAAAAGAGAGAAAAGTCGATACTAAAAAACCGATACTGATAAAAATCCTTGTTTTCATTTGTTTCAAATTACACAAGAACAAGGGGCTAATTCCAGCTGCTTATTAATTAGCACAGTCATCTTCCCTTCGTAGGCATTATCCTAAATCAGGTTCAATGGGTATAATCTCAGCCTTGTCACAGGCACCCCTTAGAGACGGTGTAAAATTATGAAATATTTTGAATTGATGTTTCGATTTTTTTGGAAATAAAAGCTATTACCAAACTGATAAAAAAACCTAAAGAAAAAAATACAAGTGAAATCTCGCTGAAACTTAATTTATTAATGGCTACATTTAAAGCCTATGCAGAAAATTGTTGCTGTAACGGGTGCCAGTGGGCATATTGGAAATGTGGTAATGGAGCGTAAAGATTAAACTTCTACAAATGAAAATTCAATCAATTATGGTGGTTTGTTTTTTGTAAATGCGTTAACAATACATTAAATACATATAAACCCCCAATAAAACAGGTAGAAACCCTGAGTCTTGTTTTCAAATCATCGGGGTAATTTTGGTTCGCATACTTAAATCAGTTTAAAATTGGCGTAGGTGTTTACCCTTAATGGTTCAGTGGTAAACACTTAATTTTAAAACGTAAGTATTTACTATTCAAAAAGTTAATTTTCGCTAGATTTTGCCAAGTGCGTCTTGTATGAGATGCCTAACTACATTTGAAGAACAAACATTTTATTAACTTTAAAAAAAACAAAATTATGGCAGGATCAATTATTTCTTTAGCGGATGGCTCAAAAATGACCGCTGACTTTCGAAAAAAGTTTCCGAATGAAACAAAAGCAGTTTATTACTCAGCAGATGTTTACACCGATTTATTGGCTCAAGAAGGTTGTGTTGGAATCAGAATATACAATGCTTTAGATTCTGATAGAAAAATGACAAACGTTCTAGTAGGTGTTGATCAAGATGGGAATGATTTGTATCAAAGTAAGGTGTATAATAAAGGAGGTCTTTGTCCACCGCTATGTTCAACAAAGAATCCACTTAATAGTTAATGTATATATATTACATTTCTTTATATTTTCAATTATTGGCAGGTCTACTGCCAATAATTTTTTATTTAAATAAATTAGGTAAAGAAAACTTAGAATTGTTAATTCTTTTTTCTTCATCGTTTATTGCCACTTTATCGATATTATTTACTTATCAATTTAAAATAAACAACCATTATATTTTTAATGCATATGTTATAATTGAGTTTTGTTGCATTAGTGTTTTTTATTCCAAATTATTCAAGTTAAAGTACGATAAACTGATTAAGTTATTAATCATACCATTTCTCTTTTTGTTTTTTTTTGAAATTTACCAGAACGATGTTATAATATTAGGATCTAATTTAGCCTCAATAATATATATTATTTATTCAATTGTTTTTTTTATTAAACATTTAAATATCAGCAGTCAATCTCATGAATACAAATTCACCCAAGCAATTAATACATCTTTATTAATTTATAACTGTTCATCATTTTTTTTAATATTTTATATAATGAAATTGATGAATTCTAATTTATGGTACGTACATAACTTCATTGAAGGTTCATCAAAATTACTAATCGCATACGCATTGTGGAAACTACCGAAAACAGCTCATTCATAGGATTAATTTTTGCCTTTTCAGGATTTTTCGCTTTCTTGTCGATTGGGTTCTATTTGTTATTCCTTGCATTTAAAAAACGTTTGGAGAAAGAACAAGAAGCATTGCGGACGGCGGAAGTTAATTTTGAGCGTCAAATTAGTGAAGCAACTATTCAAGCAGAACAGCAAGAGCGTGTGCAAATTGCCATGGATTTACATGATGAAATTGGGGCGCTCGTAACAGTATTGAAAATAAACATACTCAACGCTCAGAATCGATTGGATCAACCTGACCGCTTGTTTGGACTTCTCAATGAAACATCTGAACTAATTGAAAAAACAGCTGATACGATTCGTCGTATTTCAAATCGTATTTCGCCACCTACTTTAGTCAAAATGGGTTTAGATACCACACTGATTGAATTGGTTAAAACTATTCAATCCACGGGAAAAATGACGATCAATTACCAAAGCAATTTGAATGGCATCCGTTATCGCTTAGATGCTGAATTGAACATGTACCGCATTATTATCGAAATGATCAATAATGTCTTGAAGCATAGCCATACAGATTGTTTAGACCTTGAAATAATGCGTTCTAATGATCAGCTAAACTTAAGCTTTAACTATGTTGGCCTGGGACTAAATAACGCACAAGTGCAACTCCTCTTGCGCCAAGAAAAAGGGAGTGGATTGAAAAGTATTCAATCAAGAATCAATAACTTTAGAGGAAGTATAAGTTATCGAGTTGATGAAAAAGGAAAGGCTGAAATTTTGATTAAAATACCTACAGATGAAATCAGAAATTAATGTAATCATAGTCGATGATCAAAAGCTCATGCGACAAGGAATTATTAAAATGGTTGAAGACCACTCGCACATTAACGTGATACACGAAGCATCAGACGGAATAGAAATAATCAATTGGTTGAAAGAAAATAAGAATAAAATTCGTGTGGATGTCATCCTTATGGATATGCAAATGCCCAACATGGATGGATGGAAAGCCACTGAATTGATTACACGCAAATACAAAAGTTTAAAAATCATTGGACTCAGTTCCTATGATAATGAAGCATTTGTCGATCGACTCATGAAAAGTGGGGGGAGAGGCTACCTATTAAAGGTTCAAGAAATCAATGAAATAGTTGCTGCGATTGAACAAGTTATGGAAGTTGGTTACTACCTCAGCGAACGAGTACCACTTTCAAAAATCCAAGAATTCCTTAATAAAAGTGTTATTTTTCCTTCTTTTAATACGTCTGTTCTTTCAGATCAGGAAGTAAGAGTTGTTCAACTAATTTGCCAAGAGAAAACCAGCCAAGAAATAGCAGATATCCTATTTGTTTCAAAGAAAACAATCGAATCACACCGGGACAGAATTCTTACCAAAATCAAAGCTCGAAACATGGTTGGCATCGCATTGTATGCATTGAAGCATCAGTTGATAAAGTTTTCATAGATTAGTTCCGCGAAAAGAAAACCTGGAATAAAATCAGAGCCGTACCTTAGTTTAAAGTTAAGATTAAAAATCTCAAAACACCAGCAAGATTGAATATCGATAAAGAGTTGTGACAAACGCCTATTTTTAAAATCATGATGTAACCTATTAATTGATCCTTTCCACATAAAATTTAAAAATAGAATACCCCCTAATTTTATAGGTATTTATACTAAAAATTTAGTGCGCGCTTTGCGAACACTAATTACCTAATTCCTTTACTGCTTATGGGCTATAAAGCTAAATCTTCGAAAAAACTTAGCAATAAGCACTTTTTTTATCGCCGAGGTGATAAATTACTCATTTGTTTTCATTGTAAATTGCATGAACTTTTGAGCTCCTAAACTTCGCAAATACTTCTGTTGTGGGGGTGTAAATTTTAAACGCTTATGTAAACGAGTTGAGAGCAAAATGCAACCAATGTTCTATAGACAATGAAATAGATGAACACCGCATTTGACGAGATAAAAGGAGAAACAACAGACCCGAACACTCCCGAAAAAGAAGTAAGGCAATTTTAAAAAAATAAAAATATGAAAAAATTAATTTATGGAACATTGTTCCTTACCCTAGTAGGAATTGGATTTGTTGGATGTAAAAAAGAAACGATTAAAACTAGTTCTGAATCATCACAAAAAGAAAGTGGTTTTCTGAGTAAAACGGGTAGTTCTTTTAGAAGTGATGGAAGAATGTTGATTTTTAATACATCAACTGATTTCGAAAACTTTATTGAGTTTGATTTCACGAATTATGCCAGTTCGTTAAGCGATAATAACAAGGATAATCAGCTGACAATTAGAAATATAAAAAATGAATTAGCATCACAAAATTATGTACGCTATTCTGATTTTATAATAAATTCAAGCCAGGAGGATCTTATTGCAGATGTTTATTTGAATGAAATTCTGAATGCAGATAGAATTGTTCAAATTGGTGCTTTTTTATACATGATTGATAAAGCAGTCGAAAAAGTGTTCGTTCTTTCGTCAACTCATATTTCAGATTATAATGATTTGGTGACTTCTAACACTAGTAATAAACGAATAAAAGTATATGGTACAGATGAAGATGTAATTGAAATGGTTGAAAATGGACAGATAAGCGTAAAAGGTCTGTTTTGTAATTCAAGAAACGCTTTGTTTAAATCACTGACATCACAAAATTTTACAATTAATTCATTTGCGTCTGCAAATGCAACAGCACGCTACAAACAATATGGTTTATCATTTAAACTTGAAGCAGACGTTTTGATATATAATACCAATGCAAACAGTAATTTGAAGGTTTACATTGCAATGGATAATTGCAGATACAAACAGCGTTGTGGAACGGTTTTAAATAATTTCAGTCATCCATGGTTGTCTACTCAAATTCAACAAATTGGCTCCTTCCACAAAATTTATAGATACACTTTGTACAATTCAGTTAAGCGTTTGGAAAATTACACGTTCAAAATTAGAAGTAGAGTCGAAGATTGGCTAAATCCAATCCCTAGTCAGCCTTATACCACAATATTTTCTGATTGGGTAACAATTAGTGATTATTAAAGCGATGAAAAATTTCGTTTCAATGATTTTCTTACTAACACTCGGGAGCGTACACTCCCAAGTGCTTTTTCATTTTTCAATTAGCAGAAATTATAAATGGAGTTATAGCGATATCTTGTTCAATGGAACAAATACGAGCGAAAATTTAACATTTCCTGATTTTACAATTTATCAGTCAGAAAAAACTTTCGACCAACCCAAAAGAATAGCATTTAATTTAGGTTTATCAATAAAGCGTCATCAATTCCATTTAGGAATACAATCTGACGGTGTATCAAGTAAATATTCAATATATTTTACCTCCTATGACAACGTTCTGAATACTTACAGGCCAAACTCTCTCTCTGGCACAGGAAAAACACCCCAATCAAGAGCTTCTCTGAATTATGATTTTTACTTGTTAAAAAAAGAACGAAAAACAAATCTATATATTACTACATCATTGGGACTATGTTTTAGAGCTGGGCCCAGAGGTGTTGGCTCTGTTGGAACACTCGGGTCGTCGGGAAATCTTTCAACAACAAAAATACTTCAACTTGTTTCAGCTTCCTTTACTGATGTGCCTAAATATGTTTTCAATTTTGGAGGAGGGTTAGGCACGGATATTTTTTATAAAAAATATTATTTATTAACTCTGACAGCAGGATTTACCTATTCTAAAAGAAACCTCTATTTTACTGAGAACACAATTAATGTTATCGATAATTCAAGTTCTGAGAAATATGTGTTCAAAACTGTTGACAATTGTTCAAGTATTTATTTTGGAATTTCCAGGAGATTTCAAATATTTCCTTGGAAGCCTATAAAAAACACTCCAATTTGGAAGGAACTTCATCCATTGAACACAGATAAGTATAAAGAAAATAAAAAGTTCATAATAAACACTTAGCTCCGGAATAGGATTAAGCTTCGAAGTATAATGCTCCCCAAATCCGGACCGGGGATATTACAAAGCTAAGTTAATATTTTTGTTATCACTGGCAAGGCATAGATTATTTTAGGCGTGCCATATGTATCAATTGGTCCTTTCTACAGAAAATTTAAAAATAGAATAACCCCTAAATTTATAGGTATTTATACTAAAAATTTAGTGCGCGCTTTGCGAATACTAATTCCCTAATTCCTTTACTACTTAAGGGCTATAAAGCTAAATCTTCGAAAAAACTTACCAATAAGCACTTTTTTTAATCGCCGAGGCGATAAATTACCCATTTGTTTTCATTGTAAATTGCATGAACTATTGAGCTCCTAAACTTCGCAAATACTTCTGTTGTGGGGGTGTAAATTTTAAACGCTTATGTAAACGAGTTATAATTAAATAAAAAGATGAACGCTACAGAGAAGCTTGACGATTTAAAGTGACAAGAATTTGAAAATATTAACTTAATTTAAAACATAATGAAAAGACTTTTATTAACTGTCGCTATTATTTATTGTATTGATAATCTTTCTGCACAAATTGATAGCGTTTATTATTACAATCCTGATGGAACAAAAAACTGGTGGTATATACAAAAAGACGTACAATGTATTCGTTGCCTCAACGGAGCAGAGTACAACGCTAATCCTGTCAATCCGTCAGTTGTTAACGCTCGAAATTATGAGAATGACAATAATCATTTGAACTTACAAAAATTTTCTGCAGGGTCAACGAATATAGATCGAGATATAGAAAAGAATACTGCTCGTCAACATCCAACTTTTGAATATGAATCTTTAGTAATGACAAAAGATATAAATTCTGTTAACGATTTTACTAAAGAACTATTTGTAAAAACAAATGATGAAGTTCTAGTTGTTTTTGACAAGGTTAACATTACCTTTGCTCAGTTAAATCAATTCAGAATAGACTACAACTTAATTTTAACTCATAATCCTTCTTCCTCATTACCAAATGCTAGATGGACATATATTTTTCGACTTAATAACAGAACAACAACAAATACATTGGAGGTTGCTAAAATTATTGGAACTGATAGTAGAGTTTTGAGTGCAGAGCCAAACCTCATAGGTGGAAAACCACTTGATTGTCCTAGCTATAATGAAACAATCAATCAGACATCTGGATATAATTTCAATTGGCATATATCAAATGAAGAGGGTGTAATAATTCCTTCATTACCTGATATTCCAGTAAATGATTCAGATGCTGATATATGTGAATGTTGGGGAGAAGGGTTTACTGGAGCAGGTGTTAAAATTGGTGTTATGGATTTTTATGGCATCAATTTTAATCATGAAGATATGCAAGGTGTTTTTATTTCAGGTAAAGAAGTTACTAGCCCATCTTCAACTATTTCATTGGGTAGTGATAAAATTCTTGACCCAAACAAATCGCATTTAATGCAGGTCTCTGGAATTATTGCTGCTAATGTAAACAATTCTATATCCATGTCAAGCAAGGCTGCAATCGGGATTGCTTATGAAAGTAATATTGCTCCTATTCTTTTGCAAAACAACTTTGGTACTGGTGATGTAATTATGGGCTTACAACAAGCTGTATTACTTAATGTTGATATACTAAACATGAGTTTTGAAACACCATACGAGTTTGGTTTGTACAATGAATTGAATAATCTTGCAATTGTTGGAAGAGGAGGCAAAGGAATCGTAATGGTTGCGGGTACTGGAAATGATAATCAAAATTTCTTAAGTATTTGGCCTGCTGCATCTGAATCAACAATTGGAGTTGGTGGTTCAAATCCATCAGATCAAAGAATGTCTTACGATAGCCCAGCAAGTTGGTCAATGAATTCAGGGCAAGGAAGTAATTATGGTCCGCCAACTTTTAATTATCATGTTGTTGCTCCTGCGGAATTATTACTATCAGCAGACATGACTGGTAGCATTGGAAATGAACCTGAAAATTATTCGTTGGAGTCAGGAACATCTATTGCAGCACCAATAGTTTCAGGCATTTCAGCTTTGTTGTTAGAAAAAAATCCAAATTTAACTTGGATACAAGTTCGTGATATAATTACAAGTAGTGCTGATAAAGTAAACCCATCTTTATACAATTACAATCAATTTTCTGGTTTTTCAGGTTACAGTGAGCAAATGTTTTATGGAAGAGTAAATTGTATGAATGCAATTACAAGCCCACTTCTATCTGTAAATGGCGTTGATTTGTCAAACGATATTTTATTATCACAAGATGAGAACTCGGTTTACTTAACTTTTCAAAAGGATTTGAAACCAACAGATTTTGAAATTGTTGTATTTGATATGACTGGGAAAATCATTTCATTTAGTCAAGTAGAAAATGACAATCAAATACAACTGAATTTGAGTTCTCTTTCTTCTGGAATGTACATCATTAATATTTTTAACTCAACAAGTCAACTTTCATTAAAGCTCATTAAATGAAATGGGCATTAATTTTGTTTTTTTCTATATTGAGCGGGCTAACGTCCGCTCAATATACTTTTCGCTATGAATATGATTCAATTCGTACATTGCCTTCCTCTTTTGTTGAAGTTGATGATGGTTTTGTAATTGCCAGTGCTAAACATCCTAATCAAGGAGATTATGAAATGGCAAAGTTTGACAGTCAATTAATAAAAATAAACCGAAAAGGTGAATTTCAATGGGCGATAAAAATTAATGAACCGAATTACGATAATGTATTTTCAATAAAGTATGATGGGCAACATATTTTTGGAGTCGGAATTGGAGATGACGTAAATAACGACAGACATACTTATTTTCTAAAATTTGACAAACAAGGTAGTTTACTATTTAAAAAGCAAATTGGAACATCAGCTTTGACTCCAAGAGACAATCTTCCAATGAATTTAGTAATCAAAAAAGATGGTACAATTCTTATCAATAATTCAGAATATAACTTTACAACAGGGAACACCGAGTGTGTTGTTTATAGATTGAACAAAAATGGAGAAATATTAAACCGAACTACATTTTCTCAAACCACTCTTTCTTGTGTACCTTATGACTTGATAGAATCTACAGACAATGGCTTTGTGGTCGTAATGAGTGCCTTGGATCTCAACCTTCTGGAAGAAGAAATATACCTATTGAAATTTAATGAAGGTGGCAGTGAAGTCTGGAGAAAACTAATTCAAACAATTGATCCAGTTCAAACTGATTTTAGTTTATGCGAACTAAATAATTCCATTTATTGTGCAATGGCAACATCATACGTCAATGGTGGTCCATCACGTTTGTCATTAGTGAAATATGATGTAAACGGAACAAATTTGTTTGAATCCAATTATGCAAATTATTCACCTCCCGAACCAGAGTCATTTGATTTCCCAAAAATTTCAATAAATCAAGATTCAACGGGGCTATTAATTTTTGGAAGTTTTGCTGGTGCTCAGACTGTTTTTAATCCGACATTATTATTTACTGATTTTAGTGGTAATATATATAAAAGTGTAGGAATTCCATATCAACATACTTTAGGTAATGGTTGGGCAATAGATATGAACCCTACAAATGATAATGGAATAGCATTATTAAACAGAAACTTCAGTTACTTGACTCAAGTATCAGAATACACAGAACTAGTAAAATTAGATTGTCAAGGAAATTTTGAATGGAAAGATGAATGTAGTTTTGTTGAAACAAAATCTGATGTTTTATTTTACCCTAATCCATCAACTGGTCAAATTAAAATAGAAGCACTTAATAACCCTTTAAATGGACAATTGAAATTGACAAATCTGGAAGGAAGAGATATTTATAATGTAGAAATTATAAATAAGAAAGATTGTGTTTTAAATTTTGAAAATTTACCAAGCGGTGTTTATTTTATAGAATTTCAGTCAGGAAAAAATAAGATATCAAAAAAATGGATAAAATTATGAAAACGTTTATCGCTCTGTTGTTAATTCAATTCAATTTATCTGCACAAACGTGGCAAGAGGTAAATATTAATTACAATGCGAGATCTATGGCTATCAATCCATATGATTCAACTATATGGTTTGTTAAAAAATACCCTGCTCACATGGATCAGAACGGAGTATTAATAGAATACAATACTTCTTTGGTCCCTATTTTTAATTTTGTTGATTTCACTTGCAGCAAACCTGTATTCACTTCCAATGCAACTTATGCTTATACCAATGGAGCAAATTTCTTTTATAAATTTAATGGTACCACATTTGAAAAGATATATTTGCCAGGCAATCAAACTATGTTTTTTAATATGTCGGCATTTGATGATACCTTGTATTTAAACTGCAGTAATCCAACTCAAACTTTAATGTACTATCAAGATCAACTGGTTGGACAATCAGCCATTGAATCTTTTAGACTTCGAAAGGGCCAATCGACCTTTTATTCATCCTATAATATTGCAACTGTTAATCTCAATTTCAGCCAAAATCAATTTCAATACTTTTATAATTGTCCCAATAATCACCAAATAAATGATTTAAACGTCAAACCGGGCACAGACACTTTGTATTTTACATCAATTGATAAAATTTATACGGCATCTTTATCATCAATTGTTGACAGCATTACCCCTTTTAACTCAACTCAAATGCCATTAGGTCATCTTATCACGTTTCGATTTGATTTAGGAGATAATATTTGGACTTTATTTGGCGATTCCAATTGCAACTTAGTTAACCACTATACCAAGCAGATCTCTAACTATAATGTTGCTACTCAAACATGGGATCAAACAATTAATGTTTCAACTCTATTAACACCATATCCTGAATTGAATCCCAACATGATTGCTGGACAGATTGAAATTGATCCTTACAATAATGTTTGGTTATTATTATATATTAACAATATAACCAAGTACTTCCTTATGCCACAAGGAGATGTGCCTTCATGGATAGGTGTGAACGAGACACCTGGGTTATTTCATGTGTCATGCTATCCAAATCCTACAAATCAATTGCTGAACATTGAATTGCCTAACACAACAAATGAAAATATTCAAATTTTTGATGTCACAGGAAAACTAGTTCGAGAATTCAAAAACAATAATTTGGCATTTCAAACAGATATAAGCTTATTTGATGATGGGATATATACTATTCGTTTTTCAATAAATGGAAAAGAATTAACTAAGAGATTTATTGCCCAAAAATAAAAAAGCCCGGTTCAGCCAATAAGCGCTAGAAAATCAATGTAAACTTTACAATCGAAAACGATTTATAATCCTGATAAAAAATTGGGACAAACGCCTATTTTTAAAATCATGATGGAACCTATTAATTGATCCTTTCCACATAAAATTTAAAAATAGAATAACCCCTAATTTTATAGGTATTTATACTAAAAATTTAGTGCGCGCTTTACGAATACTAATTACATAATTCCTTTACTGCTTAAGGGCTATAAAGCTAAATCTTCGAAAAAACTTACCAATAATCACTTTTTTTATAGCAGAGGCGATAAATTACCCATTTGTTTTCATTGTAAATTGCATGAACTATTGAGCTCCTAAACTTCACAAAATGCTTCTGATATGGGGGTGTGAATGTTAAACGCTTATGTAAACGAGTTAGCAAAATGCAAATGACGAACTGGATGAAAAATAAATTACTACTTCGTAAATTCTTGCGATCAAAGCAAAAGTTTGGCAAGCTCGATACCACTTGTAAACCCTTCGCTTGCCAAACATTTTGCTTTTTATCCATCGTACCGTATTCATGGGTTCATTAAAAACATACTGAAAATAAGTTTTTTCCTCCTTAACCACTAAAAACAAATTAAAATCTATTAAATTTAACACTTGTGAAAAAGACAAATTTCTTAAACAAAATTATCGGTGCTGTCTGTTTGACAATACTAAGCGGACAGATTTCCGCTCAACAAACCCACATAAACAAAGTTTGGGCTATACACAACGGAAACCCTGGACAATATGACTACATTTCAACGGCAATAACGCCGATTGGGAATATTGTTAATATTTCGAATAACCAACTAGCAGGGAATTCCCAAATTTTCACGAATTGTATACATTCAAACGGAATTGTCCTTTGGCAACAAAACTGCCCAAGTGTTTCTCAAGTTGACGACTACGGTGTAGATGTTAAGATCGACAATCTTGGAAATATTTTCTCATGTACAGCAAAACACAACGGTAATAACTATGATTATTACATAACAAAAAACTCTGAATCAGGCAGTTTGATTTGGGAATATCAATTCAATGGTTCTGCAAATGAAGATGATGTTCCATCCTCAATAGAGCTAGATTTAAATAACAATGTTTTCGTTACTGGTTCTTGCACAGGACAATCATCTATGCAAGATTTTACAACTTTAAAATTGAATGGCACTAATGGCACTCTATTATGGGTAAATCAACACATGTTGCAAAAGCCTCAGGGTGCAACTTGTATGGCGTTGACATCAAATGGTGATGTTATAGTATCTGGAAGCACTTTTCCAAATTTCGTTAATTCTAATATTTTCACAGTAAAGTATTCTGGCACAAATGGCGTTGTTCTTTATAGTAATACACAAATTTCTTCTGGTAATGGCTTTGATGTGCCAACTAGTATAAAAATTAATGAGTTTGGTGAAATTCTAATTGTTGGCACAATAAAAAGCAATCTTGAAAACAGTAATATAAAATTGATTGCATACTCAGAAACTCTTCAGATACTATGGGATAGAACTCTTGATAAAAGTGGCAAAGCTGATGAGGGACATTCAATCAATATTGATTCATATGGTAATCCAATAATAACTGGTTTTTGTACAAAACTAAATGCTGGATCAAATCTATATGTTGCGAAATTTAGTCGTTTAAACGGTAGCTCCTTATGGGAACGTGAAAGAACTGCGCTAGAAGATCTTGGCGCATGCAAAGGGCATGACATTACTTGTGATGGTACAAATATTTACATATGCGGTGAAGAGGATAAAAATGGAGTTAAAAATTTCTTAACGCTTTGTCTCTCACAAGATGGAACTCCATTATGGTCTAAATTGTATAATGAAAACAGTGCGGATAGCAGAGCAACCCGCATAAAACTGCACAATGAATCATTATTTGTTTCTGGTAAATCGATAATTAATGGTGAAAAGAAAATTAGCACAGTAAGATATTCTGTTACAAAAAGACCGGACAGTGTTGAATTCATAAGCGGTCAACCATCCCATATTGAAGGTGCTATTTTAATCCGTTTCTCGGAGGAACATCTTAATCTTAACACTATTGACAATAAGTCCGTTGAGTCTGCACTATTACAAGACTTTATTTCTCCATCCCTACTCTTTGATATGGCAAATAAAACTGGATTTGACTGGAGTAAATTCAATACTTTTAAGATACATCGCCGAGCAACTACTGCAGATTCATTGTCTATAACAAGACTTGGTGATACAATCAATCTCCCTAAATTTTGGGCAAGTTTATTAATTGATGTGCCATTTGATATTGACGAAAAACAAATATGTGATAGTCTTATCACTCTTGACTATGGTATTTATCATAGTACTCCTAATTATGTTGGTAGTTTATTTGGACACCCGAACGATGCGCTTTACTTCCCTAGTCAATACGGACTGTATCCAAATGACAATTACCCTAATTCAGATGTCAACGCAAGAGATGCTTGGGATTTAGAAAATGGAAAAGACTATGTGCGTGTTGGAGTTTTTGATGCTATTGTTGATTGGTCTCACCCTGATTTTGGTGACGGCACCATTTCAGGGTCAAAGGTTGTTGATGGTGTCGATTATACGGCAGGAGATTTTCAATTTGCCAACTTTACATCTATGAGTCACGGCACTGCTGTTGCTGGGATAATTGGGGCTATTAGGAATAATTCAAACGGAATCGCTGGTATTGCAGGCGGTGATGCAACCCAAGGAAATACTGGATGTCAATTATTAACTTTTGGCATTTTTACACCATCTGGGTTAATAACTAATCAACAAGGGGTAACTGATTATGCCACAATTGCAGAAGCAGTTGTCGAAGGGTCTTCACAAACTACATCTAATTACGGTTTTGGTCTACATATACAAAACCATAGCTGGGGTATAAATATTCCAGGAACAGGAGACTTCCAAGAAGCGGTCGAAATAGCATTCAAAAATCATAGTATTGTTGTAGCAGCAAGAGGGAATTCAGGAGAAACAAATGAAGCAGTATGGCCTGCTTGTGATGATGATAAAATGGTTCTCACAGTAATTGCAAGCGGAACTGACGGTAACAGGAAAAATGGAACGTTGAACGGGGAAGGGGCGTGGCAATCTTCTTACGGCCTTGATGGCTCGAACAATACCACTAAATGCGATGTAGATGTGATGGCTCCAGGAGCTAATGAATTAGTTGGTACGACTTACTCAACAAATGGAACTCCATATGCCTATAATAATTGCAATATTAATGACCCTCTTTACACTTGTTTTAGTGGTACATCGGCAGCTGCGCCTCACGTCGCAGGAGTTGCTGCATTAATGTGCAGTCGCCATAATACGATAAATGGATATGACAATAATCTATCAACTGAAGATGTTGAAGCAATACTCGAAAAAACAGCAACCGACATGAATGCTGCTGGATACGATTTATCTTCCGGGTACGGTAGAATGAATGCGTCAACTGCTGTAGAACAGGTTAACACCCCATATAGTGTGCGACATATGTTATATGGCCAAAATCAAGCAATACTTACTCCGACGCAAACGACAAACAATGTTTCAATTTGGGGAGGTTCAAGCTATGGTATTCCTAATGGTACAACTTTTTTTGAAGTTAAACAATATGAGGTTGTTTGGAACATTAATGAGTTTTTAAACCAAGGGGAACAAATAATAGATTGGTGGGAATTAACTGCTAGCCAAAGAGTAGGTAAATTTAGTAGTGTATATGCAAGTAACAACCCTTATACCAATGTCAACTTAAATGTTGCTATTGGAAGCAATACAGTTTCAGGAACTGCAACAACATATACATACGCTCTTAAACAAACTCCAAGTAGCACTATAACTTGGTATCCAATAAATCCAAACAACTTACAGTATGCATATTCTCTTCATTTGATTGAAGCTCCAGCGAGTATCGCTGAGAATTCAACTTTTGATTTTTCACTTTTTCCTAATCCAACAAATAATTCAATTACACTCCGTTTGAATGTAGGTGATGCAAACAATAACGTGATAAATATCTTTGATGCTACTGGTAGACTAGTAATAACAACCACATTTAAAGATGTAATTACTGGAGACAATGAAGCAGTAATAGACTTATCGAAGATTGAAAATGGATTATATTATTGTAATATTTCTACCGATAATTTATCCTTGACAAAATCATTTGTAATCTCCAAATAAAATGAAATCCATAATTAACACAATAATATTATCTTGTTTGATTCACCCGTTTTTTTCACAAAACACGGGTGAATTCAAAGTTTCCTTTGAGTTCACAAAGAATCAATACGCTATGAAACAATTGAATAGCTTTTTACTCGATACTTTATATAATGGCACAACCAACGGTTACTTTAAATCGCCACCAACAAATGAGATAAATTCTGGAAATAATTTCGGTTTTTCAATTTTATATCGGCCTCTTAAATTTCAAACTATAGGAATTTATGGGGGTTACCAACTTGGCAAATTAAACAGGGATGCGCAATTTGAAACTATTATAGATCCATTCACTTCTGAAACCGAAACAATTAATGGTCAGCTTACCTATACGGCATCTTCGATTTTCAGTGGTGTAACAACAGAAACAATAATAGATGAACTAATTTTCGATAATTCAAAACGATTTTGGGAAAAGGCATCATGGATAATTGCTATGCAAGGAGGAGTTGGTTATTCAATGTTTAGAGATAAATCAGTCTGGTCTGGTGAAACTTCTATTGTTCAAATTCAAAATTACAACTATAATTCAATTGATTTTCATGGAAAAATCTCCATGAATTTTGAGTACGAATTAAGTAAAAATCCATTAATAACAAGTTTGGGAATTAAATGTGGGTATCAGTTCCTTAAAACAAAAAACATAAAAAATGATGCAGGAGAAACTATAATAAACACTGATGGAAAAGAGAAAATGAATTTGGATTTTTCAGGAGCATTTTTGGGAGTTTATTTTAATATTGGGAAATGACTTTTAAATTAAAATACAAAATAACCCTACCAATAGTAATTGTTTTGGTTCTTTGTACTGCTTGTAAAAAGGACAAAGTGCCTCAATTTTCCGAAAACTACAATTCGTTTCAATGCAGTGATTGTTTGCCAATTCCAGCGGGTAATCCTGGTGTTTTTGATCAATATATTCTGGATACAAATTATTTCACATCGCCACAATATAATCCAAACAATGATGATGAAATAGTTTATATTGAATGGGCGACTATGAGTAAAAAACTTTATAAACTCAATTTATTAACATCGCAAAAGTCGCTGATTTTCGAAGGCGACCTATCTGGTAGTCATATTTCTTGGGGAAAAAATGATTGGATACTTTTTTCTCTAATGGATTATCAGATTTGGAAGATAAAATCGGATGGAACTCAATTAACAAAAGTGACTTCAAATGGATCATGGTTTCATCCTGAATGGGATAGCGAAGGTGATTTATTTATTGCCTATCATGGCTATGTTAATTCAAGTTTGTACTATTCCGGTAAGATTTGGGACGGTTCAGGTAGCCTTGTTGATTCTTTTAACTGGTCGCCCATTATTGGTGACTGGAACAGTTCAATAGGTTATGGTTGTGTTTATGATGCGCGAATATCTGTTGTTGACCCTTTTTTGAACAGCGTTATATCGGACTTTAACACAAACGCAACCAATTATTTTAGTTTTAATTGGATTACCAATGAAGAAGCACTCCTTACTTCGGTCGATGGAATTTACAAATACAACATCTACTCAAAGAAATTAGAACACCTTAAGTGCAGTTGTAATTCAAAGATATATTCAGGAGGAACCGTTAATAGTAATCGCGCTAAAATCATTTATGCTTTATCCACTCTAAGCAGGATAGATGGCTCAACAATTCTTGACAAATCAATTCTTGTCTCAATGGATATTAATGGTACAAATGAAGAAATAATTGAAATCCCTTAGAGGAGTATAGAATTGTCTTATTCATATGTAACGAAATGGAGGAAGAAACTTATTGCTAAAGCTTGTAATGCCCATCCCGAAGAAAAATTGTGACAAACGCCTATTTTTAAAATCATGATGGAACCTATTAATTGATCCTTTCCACATAAAATTTAAAAATAGAATAACACCTAATTTTATAGGTATTTATACTAAAAATTTAGTGCGCGCTTTGCGATCACTAATTACCTAGTTCCCTTACTGCTTAATGGTTGGAAAGCTAAATATCCGAAAAAGCTTACCAATAATCACTTTTTTTATCGCCGAGGCGATAAATAACCCATTTGTTTTCATTGTAAATTGCAGGAACTATTGAGCTCCTAAACTTCGCAAATACTTCTGTTATGGGGGTGTGAATGTTAAACGCTTATGTAAACGAGTTAGCAAAATGCAAACAATGTTCTATAGACAATGAAATAGATGAACACTGCATGTGCCGAGATAAAAGGAGAAAAAACAGACCCGAACACTCCCGAAAAAGAAGTAAGGCAATTTTAAAAAAATAAAAATATGAACAAATTAATTTATGGAACATTATTCCTTACCTTAGTAGGAATTGGATTTGTAGGATGCAAAAAAGAACAAATGCAAAATGAAAGAAGTAACTTGAATTTAGATAATGAATTTAACGTTACTGCAAATGGGAAGATGCTTGTTTTTGAAACATCTGAGAAATATGAAAGGCTCATAACAAACGTAAGTGAAGAGAAAATGAAAAAATTTATTTCATTTGCAAGTTCATTAGAATATAAAAGTTTAGCAGATAAAAAAAATCTTACGAAATCAATGGATGATGAAGGCGATGCTTTATTCAATGCCATCTTGAATGAAGATGGAATAGTTCAAATTGGCAACTTTCTTTACAAAATTGATTTAAAAAAAGAAATAGTTGGGGTGCTTTCTATTTCTAAAATATCAGAATACGCAGATTTGGTTTCAATGAATATCGAAAATGAAAACATTCGCAGATTTACTACAGGCGACGATGTTATTGATTTAGCTGAGTCAGGAGCTGAATCAACAGCAAAAAGTTGTGGTGGTATTGATGGGGGGACTTATCCTTGCTACAATAATATAAATCAAGGACAAATTGTTGCCACTCTTGCCAACGGTAATGTTTGGAGGTTAAATCCAGGCGTGAAGTTTTTTAGAGCAGGTATCTATTTTAGACTATCTTCATTGTATGAAATTTGGGCGTTTGCGAATGCAAGTGCACCAGACAATGGAGTTAAAGTTAATAGTTTAAATGGACTATTTACGGTTGAGATTTTCTGTAAAGGACCTGAAGGATGGTGTCAAAAAAGACCATGCGGAAGTGGCGATATTGCAACTGTTAATTCAGGATTTTATTATTCAAAAACTCTTTCTGAATATCAAGAAACCTTTTATAGCGGAATAAGAAATTTAAATGGTTATTATTTCTTTGTTCAAGGTCGTGCTAAATTTCCGAATGGTACAGTGACTATTGCATCTCCATATGGAGGAAGAAACATAAATTCACCGTACTAATATGAGATTTATTCTTTTTTTAATTATCGTGTTTGGGCAGAGATGTTTTGCCCAAACATCTATTTCGATTGCACCTCTGGTTATTGGCAAAGCGTATTTCTGCAGTTATCCAAGCGATTTTAGATTCAATCAAATTTATTCTGAACAAAGTAGTCAATACACTCCAAATCCTTATTACACATTTGGAGCTAAAAAATTTAGTTACCGGCCAAGTATAGATATAGGCATACAAGTTGAGTTAAGTCTCAAAGACGGAAAACATCGAATTGGAATAGAGTGGGCTTCAGATGCATCTGGTACAATGTCTAAAACAACTGATTTTGAAACTGCCAACACTTTTGGAATTACTGTTCCGTATAAAACTTATGGTAGTGGTACTAGTTATTTTCAAAGTGGTTTTACGTACAATAGAATTTCAGTTAGATATCATTCGAGGTTGACAAAACAGAATTCAATCATTAATTTGTATTTAGTGCCTGAATTAACTTTAACATTTGGTAAAGCCAATAATGCAACTTGGCTTTATGAAAATGATACAATTTCAGTAAATAATTCTTACTTTCATAATGATGCAAAAAGTCTCTCCCGCGAAAATAGTGCTTATTACATTGGTCAAAAATCAATACTGGCAGGGATAGGTTTGAGAGCAGACTTTAAAACACCAAAGAACAAAAAATACCTTTTTTCACTTGATTTAAGCTACAAACAAGGGTATAAAGTTATTTCCTATTCGCAACACACGACGGTTATCTATGATTCAGGTAAAGTTTTTGGAATAACTGATGGATTATCTGCAACAGGATCTGGTTTATATCTTCAATTATCCAGATCTTTCACCTTGTATAAATGGAAAAGTAAACATAACCAAAAATAAACCTTTATAAACATCAAACAGACACAGAAGCAATTAAAAAAATGGATAAAATTATGAAAACGTTTATCGCTCTGTTGTTAATTCAATTCAATTTATCTGCACAAACGTGGCAAGAGGTAAACAACATTTAAATCCTATGCAGAAAATTGTTGCTGTAACGGGGGCCAGTGGGCATATTGGGAATGTGGTTTGTAGAAAACTGATTGAATTAGGCTATGACGTAAAAGCCTTTTATCATTCTGATGCTACGAGTTTAAAAGATTTGCAATTAACATTGGTTAAAGGCGATATTCTCGATCCAACAGCGGTAAGCAACTTATTAACTGGATGTGATTATGTAATCAATTGCGCGGCCCTAATAAGTATCAATGGTGATCCAAGTGGAATAGTCTACAAGACCAATACCCAAGGTCCTGCAAACATTCTTTCTGTAGCCAAAGAACTTGGAATAAAAAAAATAATTCATGTCAGCAGTGTACATGCTGTGCATGATTTGCCGCACAATACAGCTTATGATGAAACGCGACCTTACAAAACGAAAAGTGATTTTGCCTACGATTACTCTAAAGCCCAAGGCGAACAAATCATGCTTTCGGGAACTGAAACGGATGGCGTAGAAGTGGTGGTGGTAAGACCCAGTTGTGTCATTGGGCCATATGATTTTAAACCTTCCAAAATGGGTGGCGCACTTAGAGGATTCTACAAAAAGAAATTCTTATTCCTTCCCAAGGGAGGCTATGATTTAGTGGATGTTCGCGATCTTTCAACTTCCATTTGTGCGGCTCTTGAACTTGGGAAAAATAAAGAAATTTACTTGTTATCTGGAAAGTATTACAGCTTCAAAGAGTTGGGAAAAGAAATTGGAATGGTGCGCGCACAAAAGAAAACCATCCTGATTCTACCCAATTGGATTTTAACTTGCAGCCTACCTTTTGTTTGGTTAGCTGGTAAAATAACCCGCACAGCGCCTTCGCTTACTAAGGAAGCGATCGTTGCCATTACGGAAGGTCACCCTGAAATGAATAATGAGAAAGCCAGATTGCTACTGCATCACAAAACACGGCCACTGCAAGAAACGCTTAGGGATGTTTTTAATAGCAAATTAAATAATACGTAATCTCATGGCCCTTTCCACACTTAATAGTATCACCTTTTCATGGATTGGATTAGCAATCGCAGTTCATGTCACCATGTTTTTTATCAAGGCTCCCTTCGGAAGACATACCTCCACCAAATATGGAAGGTCGATTAATAACAAATGGGGATGGTTTTTAATGGAATTGCCTTCCCTTTTGATCATGAGTTATTTTTTATTCTTTGGTTCAAGATCGCTCCATTCTTTTACTTGGATCTTATTCCTCCTGTGGATCCTGCACTATTTAAACCGTACCGTGATTTACCCCTTGCGCATCAAGTCCACAGATAAAAAAATGCCGATCTTCATTGTGCTCAATGCTGTAATTTTTAATTTATTTAATGCGGGATTGAACGGTTACTTCTTGGCGGAATTAGCTGATGGATCCAATTATTCCGCTGCTTGGTTGAGCAGTCCGCATTTCATCATTGGAAGCAGTTTGTTTTTTATTGGAATGGCCATCAACTGGACTTCAGATACGCTATTGATAGGTTTAAGAAAAAAAGGGGAAACAGGCTATCAAATCCCAAAAGGCTTTTTATTTGAATTGATTTCATCGCCCAATTTGTTTGGGGAAATTATAGAATGGACAGGATTTGCTATCCTTGCCTGGAACCTTCCAGCGCTTAGTTTTGCGATTTGGACTTTCGCGAATTTGGTGCCTAGAGCCTTGAATCACCACCAATGGTACAAAGACAAATTCCCAGATTACCCCAAGAATAGAAAGGCGGTATTTCCGTACCTATTTTAATTTTGCTTAGCTTATCTCGTTGAAGTTATTTCTTTTTTCCTTTAACGAGGTTTACCGAGTAGTTTTCTAGATCTCCAGAAACCCTAAAATAGACGTATTTTGCACCGTTTTTTTCTTTTACGATTTCATCGGGATCTTTATCGTCATCTGCTTTCCTTTTAAAAATTTTATTTCTTGCCGCGTCTTTGATCATGGCCCAAGGAACACCAACTGTGTAATCCATGTCCATTTTTCCAAGAATCCCTTGTGAACCTTCAATTTTCAAAAAGCCCAAACTTGAACAAATTACCATTTGTGGAATACTCAATTTTCCATTGCTTAAAATAAGTTCATTAGTTAGGGTATCAAATTGTACCATGGCAACATTTTTATCTTCAAAATAAGTCCCCAAATCAATTAAAGGCGCATAATTTTCCAACTTTCCCTTGGTGATAGTCATATTGACTTTAAGATTAGAATCATCTAGCTTCGGGACCAAATCTGCATGGAGGTGGATTTTACCTGTAACTTTTCCTTGAAAATACCCATGAACATTTTGAGAAACCAGGTAATCTTGACCAAAATTATCAAACTTCACCATGAATTTATCCAGATTTAAATGATGTATCGTCAAATTTGGTTCTAAATAAATGTGCTTCTTATCCCTTCCGCTGAATACGGCAGATCCAGAAATAGAACCTTCAGCTGTTTCGAGTCCAATTTTTTTTATTTCTACATGATGATCGTGAAAAACCTTGACATCGGCCGTTAACTTGTTAATGGTATAACCATCATAGTTGAAAGATCCCACGTCGAGTTTACAATCAATATTAGGGAATTCGGCGTCAAATATACTCCAGACCTTATCATGCTCTGTTCCATGTAATTCGGGAGGTTGTTGCGTCGAATGACTTAAAAACTCGTCCACATCTATCCGATTTGCGCGCAGCGTTATAAAGTCACGCCGTTTTGATTTGTCTAGATGCACCAAAAGACTCACATCAAAGTCAGAATGCCCAACTACCCCTTTTAAATGTTCAAGAGAAAGTTGGTCGGCTTGGTAATTTATTTTTCCATTTATCCCTGCTAGACTGACCGGATGTGTTTTAAATTTACCCGTCAGATTATCAAGATGAACGGCCGTTTTCACAAATTCACCCGCTTTAAAGTGTAATTCAGAATGACCTTTCAAATCAAAATTTGATAAATCTTCCTTCCGATACTCCAACGGCAAATGATTATGTCCACCGTAGTATAATAGCTCTGCTAATTTTAAGTGATTTGACTTAAAATCAAAAGCGATTTTAGCATCTCCCTCCAAATTGGGTTTAAACCAGAAGTCGTAATGATGAAAAATACCTGAAAAATGAAAATCGGATGCATCCACAAATCCCTTAAAATCCTTCAAGGTTAAATCCTGCTTTCCAATGAGTAAGTCTGCGTGTAAATCGTGAATAGCGTGAGGATAATTTTTCAACTTTGCGTTACATTTTTCCAAGAAAAATTCACCAAGCGGCAGGTTCTCTGATTCGGTGACAGCACGAGCAGAAGTGATAAACTTCAGTTTCATATCCAGTTGCTTCACTTCTTCATTGAGCCCTACTTTACCGGCATCGTCTTTTGTTAACTCTGCGAAATCGATTCGATTCGCATGAATTTTTAGGTCTGCTTCAACTGGAATATCGGTATGATGAATAATCGCTGGTAAATCACTTAGAAATCCAAGCATTTCGAAATCTGACTTTCCAATAGTTACGCTCATGTATTTTAAGTTTACCGCATGTCCTGAGGAGGTGGCAAAAAGATTCAAATTTTTGATGGGGAGGCTAAGACCTGGTATTTTTGCGTGAAAATTCTCCACTTTAAGACTAGAATTATACGATTCATTTAAACGCGCAAGGCTTTTTTCAGGCTGATTAAAATCGATGATATCATGGAAATTCATTTGCAATAAAATTTTTCCTCCAACATCTTTAAGCTCTTTTGCTCTGGTAAACTTGGCAAGAAAATCAAGGTCCAAATCGGCATCAATTTGCATTTCTACGTTGGGGGAAAGAAAATTAAAAACACTTAACTTCCCTTTAAATCTTCCCACTTCTGGTTTCACTTTAATATTATTCAGGGTGAAAAGCATGGTGTTCAAGTCCCTATTTTTACCATTCGAAAAATACCCATCAAAACCAATGTCATTCATTTTTTTCCCTGATTCAATATTCGCTATATACCCCTCTTTACAACCAAAATGAGCCTCTATTGCGGGTCTATTGCCATTTGCTGTTTTGCCTTTTACCGTTGCATTAAAATAAATCTTTCCTCGATTTTCAAATGAGTTCAAGGACTCTTTTAATTCTTCGGGAGCAACAGCTAAAAACAAGTTAAAATCTGGCTTATGTCCCTTAAGTTTTAAGTCTACTTCTATGTCATTATTAAGGCGAACACTGCCGTTAAAATCCAAAACCGCCTTTTCTAATTCTACCTGCGTTTCGTTAAAAACTGCCATTTTATTGGCTTTGTTGTATGAAAACTGCGTGTCAAAATGAATGTGCTTATGTTTAAAAAAAGTACTATCCCCATCTTGTAAAACGCTAATAAAAAAATCAGTTTCTAGACGGAAATCAATGTTTTTATTGTCCGACTTAAACTTAGATTTCGCTTTATTAATAAAAATATCCAGTTTTAAGTTCGTTTCTTCGTTGAGCTTAGAAATATCAATATTTTCGATTGAAATAGCCTTTAAGTCCACGTGTAAATCTTCCTCTACTTTATCTGGCGGCAAATCAGATTCAAGCGCATTAGCGATATTAATACTGCCATCTTTGTGCTGTTTAACATCAATGTGGCCGTCTTTTAATTTTATTCCCTTTATGGTATAGTTTCCACTTACAATATCCCACAAACTAAAGCCAACATATACATCTTTTACATGAACAAGACAATCGGCATTCTTTTTTTTAGACTCATATACTTTTACATGTTCAAGGTCGATAGATATTTGGGGGAAATTGGCAAAAGGTGCAATATGGCTACCCGAAACACTAAATCTACCCTTCATATCTTTATTTGCCATACCAATTGCATGTTGAACGATAGAATCTTGGTAGTAATAAATAATACCAACAAGTAATGTAAAGAGGATTACAGGGACAATGATTATGATCCCAAAAAATAATCGTACTCGTTTTTTGGTAAAAAATTGTTGAATAGGCATTAGAAATTAAATTTCAACAAGTTTAAGAAAATTGTTTTGAATAGGAACCTATCCGTAACCATCAAATAACTATAAATAATTAATGAGCACCAAAACTTATTTTAAAGCTACTATTAGTTGGGCAATTTGAACGGCATTGGTTGCTGCTCCTTTCCGAAGATTATCCGCAACAATCCATAAATTAAGGGTGTTTTCTTGACTTTCATCGCGGCGAATTCTGCCTACAAACACATCATCTTTTCCTTCAGCATATTTGGGCATTGGATACGAAAATGTATCCGGATCATCTTTTACTACTACTCCTGGCGTATCATGAAGAAGTTTACGAACCTCAGCGAGATCAAAATCATTCTCAAATTCAATATTAACGGCTTCCGAATGTCCCCCAACAACAGGTACTCTTACCGCTGTAGCTGTTAATTTAATGGCTGGATCTAAAATCTTTTTGGTTTCATCCGACAATTTCATTTCTTCCTTGGTGTAACCATTATCTAAAAATACATCGCACTGTGGAATACAATTCTTATCAATTGGGTATTTATACGCCATTTCGCCAGCTAGCCCATTTCGTTCATTTTCCATTTGCTGAACAGCCTTTACCCCTGTCCCAGTAATTGACTGATAAGTAGAAACAACTACCCGTTTAATGGAATACTTTTTATGTAAAGGAGCAAGCACCATCACTAATTGAATCGTACTGCAATTCGGGTTGGCAATAATTTTATCAGACAAGCTCAACAAATGACCATTAATTTCCGGAACGATTAACTTCTTGGTGGGATCCATTCTCCAAGCGGATGAATTATCAATTACCACCGTGCCTACCTCCGCAAATTTAGGGGCCCATTCCAACGAAATAGCTCCTCCAGCAGAAAAGATGGCAATGTCTGGTTGCTTATCAACCGCCGCTTGCAAACCTATAACAGGGTAAATCAATCCCCCAAAATCCAGTTCACTTCCAATCGATTTTTCTGAAGCCACTGGAAATAATTCTGTAATTGGGAACGCTTGTTCCCTTAAAACTTGTAACATAACCGTTCCAACCATTCCAGTTGCGCCTACTACTGCTACTCTCATGCCTTTATTTTATTGTTATCAATTCTTAAAACACCTTGATTTCTCATTGTAAAATTATACATTTGGGGGGAACTAATACTCTATGCGACTTTTTTTCTCTTTTATAGCCTTGTTATTGTTGATTTGTAGCGCCTTTGGTCAAACAACAGAAACATTTTCTGATGGTGATTTTACGACAAACCCTACCTGGCAGGGCAACACATCCGAATTTATTGTTAATGCTAGCGGTCAATTGCAACTTAACAATTCAATTGCTGGCACGTCCTATCTTTCTATACCTCATGGCTTAATTGATCTTACAAACAAAGAATGGCAAATTTATGTCAAACAAAGTATTGCTTCGTCTACTAGTAATTTTGGGCGGGTTTACTTATGTGCTGACAACAGCAATTTAACCCTTGCACAAAATGGCTATTACCTGCAGTTTGGGGAAGCAAATGCAACAGATGCCATCCGATTATTTAAATTAGAAGCTGGCATTTCAACACAAATTTGCGCAGGAATTGATGGACAAATTGCAAATAGTTTTATTTCCTCGGTTAGGGTAAAAAGAAATGCTATTGGAGACTGGGAACTAGCCGTAGATTTTTCTGGTGGAGGGAACTATATATTTCAAGCGAGTGGCAATGATCCCAGTAATTTAATCGGTAACTCATTTGGTGTGCTTTGCACATATACGGCGAGTAATGCCACTAAATTCTATTATGACAATGTTTATATTGGCAATGAGATTATTGATGTTACTGCGCCAGTAGTAGACACGGCCATTGTCATTTCGCAAACCCAAGTTGATGTCTATTTTAATGAGGCGATTTCAACGGCAAGTGCCAATTTACTTACCAACTATTCTTTAATTCCCTTCCAAAGTATTTCCAGTGCCGTTCAAGATGGAGCAAATTTATCCTTAGTTCATTTAACCTTAACGAACTCACTTGTTAATGGAACTACCTACACCCTAAACACGGCAAATATCGCGGATCTAGTGGGGAATGTCGGAGGAAATCAAACCATTAATTTTGATTATTTGGTCGCTGATGTTCCACAAAAAGGTGATGTGATTATCAATGAATTTTTTGCAGACCCTACCCCTGTTATTGGCTTGCCAGAAGTGGAATATGTAGAAATTTATAATAAAAGCAATAAAATATTCAACATTCAAAATTGGCGCATCACAGATGGATCCGCTACAGGGACGATTGCAAATGCCTGGCTGATGCCCGGAGAGTATTTAGTTTTAGCAGCTACCTCAAGCATCCCCTTATTTTCTCCAATGGTTCCTGTTGGTGTTACCAGTTTTCCTAGCTTAAATAATGCTGGAGATAGTATTATTTTAAAAGACGATAACGGTGTATTCATTGATTATCTCGTTTATACAGATGATTGGTACCAAGATGATGTAAAAAAAGACGGCGGTTATTCCTTGGAATTAATCAACCCACTAGACCCATGTTCAGATGGAGATAATTGGACGGCATCGACCTGGATTATGGGAGGAACACCAGGAGTCGTTAATTCTGTGTACAATATAACACCTGATACGGATGCACCAAACATTACACAACTAATTGCTTTAGCTCCGAATTATGTGGAGGTTCATTTCGACGAGGGAATGGATTCAACAAGTCTTGCGAATGCCATTATTCAAACGATTGCGCCACTGACCATCCAAAATAGGTACATCAATGGAAATTATCCTAATCAATTTACCCTTCAGTTTATTGAAAATTTACAAAGTTCCGTGATTTATAACATTACGATTGCTTCCGTTGCCGATTGCTGGATGAACACCACCAATCTTTCCGGAGAGTTTGTGTTAACCGAAACGCCACAAAAAGGGGATATTATCATTAATGAGATTCTTCAAAATCCCTTAAATGGCGGCTACGATTGGATAGAATTATATAACAATTCGCAGAAAATGTTTAATTTGAAAAACATGGAATTGGCCAATTTTGACAATGACACCATTGATAACAACAAAATAATCCCACAGGATTTCATCCTTAAACCTGGCGCATATGCGGTAATTGGTAAAGACTCTGTTTTTGTCAAGCAAAATTATCCCTTTAGCGTAGCAGGAACTTTTGTTTATAGTGAATTGCCAAGTTACAACAATGATTCTGGACAGGTATACCTTATTAGCAATTACCAAGTAATTGATTCCGTTTCGTACTACAATTCATGGCAGTTTAAATTATTAGATGATGTAGACGGTGTTTCATTGGAACGGATTGACCCAAATGGGCCATCATCCAGTCCGTATAACTGGCATTCTGCTGCTGAATCGGTTGGTTTCGGAACTCCGGGAAGAATAAATTCCCAATACCTTCCTGCCTTAACCAATGGGGAAATAAATTTAACGAATGATGTTTTTTCACCGGACAACGATGGTTTTGAGGACGTGCTTCAGTTTTCTTATGTCATGACAAAAGAGGGATTATTAGGAAAAGCTACCCTATATGATGATCGAGGTAGAGTGGTAAGAAGCTTATTCAGCAATGAATTTTTAGGAACAAGTGGTTCTTTCACTTGGGATGGCATAACAGATAATAATTTCAAAGCTAGTATTGGTGTGTATGTTTTACTCTTTGAAGCTTTTTCAATTGACGGAGCTGTTTTTTATACCGCGAAAAAAGCCCTTACCTTAGCGGGTAAATTATAACTATAAAATGTTTTCCCCAAGCGCTAAAAATTGGATTGCAAAATACTTTACCTACGTAAATAGTGGTGAAATAGTCATTGCAGATTCAACACATTTCACGGGGGGATCCGATGAAAAAAACGATGAAATTCTCCACTTTTTTGCCAATCATACCGGATTAACTTTTGGATCTCCAACTCGGCTTATTTTTTCGGAGGAGATGAAATTTGATTTAACGCAAGAAGAGAAATTGAAGGTGTTATTATTCGAAGCATTGATCATTGTTTACATTCAAGAAGCACAGAACCCATTTGACGAAAATGAATTCATTGCTTGTTTATGCGGATTTTACACGCCAGATAAAGTAACGAATATTTATCCATGGTTATCGGTATTTTATTCAGACAAGCCAAAAAATGCACTGGAACGATTAT
>Ga0247844_1000346_pt1 | contig 99322 bp, 101 predicted proteins | sample LaCtaG_FD_192421 | JGI IMG/M metagenome (GOLD analysis project Ga0247844, IMG submission 192421) | Freshwater microbial communities from meromictic Lake La Cruz, Castile-La Mancha, Spain - LaCruzMarch201714.5m_1 | ecosystem: Environmental > Aquatic > Freshwater > Lake | place: Spain: Castile-La...
CACCTTCGCCTTCGCGGATTAAACCGAGAAGGATGTGCTCTGTTCCAATGTAGTTGTGACCTAACTGCAACGCTTCGCGAAGCGATAGTTCTAGAACCTTCTTCGCGCGAGGAGTAAATGGAATGTCACCACTTGGCGCTTGCTGTCCTTGGCCGATGATCTCTTCAACCTGTGCGCGTACGCCTTCAAGAGAGATGCCTAGTGATTCAAGAGCTTTGGCTGCAACGCCTTCGCCTTCGTGGATCAAACCCAGAAGGATGTGCTCGGTGCCGATGTAGTTGTGGTTGAGCATGCGTGCTTCTTCTTGGGCCAGCACGACAACGCGACGGGCTCGGTCTGTAAAGCGCTCAAACATGGGCGGTGCTCCTTTGGATCGTTCTTTCGTTAAGCCTAATACCTGCGGGCCTACGCTCGCGAGGCGGAATGCTTCTGACCTTTACAACCCCAAATGTGGCGGGGTTATGCCCGAAATCGGACTAAATCTAGGTGGTTACAGCTTTTTGAGCATTCGGGTATTTCCCAGGGTATTGGGTTTTACCGACTCAAGATCCAGGAACTCAGCCACACCAGCATCATATGAACGTAGCAGCTCCTGATAAATCTCGGGTTCGACAGGAGTTCCTTCGATCACCTCAAAGCCATGGCTTCCAAAGAATTGAGTTTCAAAGGTCAGACAAAAAATTCTCTTTACTCCGATGTACTGTGCGCGTTCAATAATCGAGTCCAAAATCTGATGTCCGACACCTTTGCCGCGCAGCTCTTCAGAAACAGCAACTGTGCGGACTTCTGCTAAATCTTCCCAAAGAACGTGCAAAGCTCCACAACCAACAACTGTGTCACCCTCTACTGCAACGGTGAACTCCTGAACACTTTCATACAAAGTCACAGTTTCTTTTGAAAGCAAGCGACCTTGTGGTGCATATGAATCAATTAATTGACGAATGCCTTTAATGTCGCTGGTACGTGCTGGACGAATCTGCATTGATTAATCAACTTCAGGCTTAACAAGCGGAAACAAGATTGTTTCGCGAATTCCAAGACCGGTAAGTGCCATGAGCAAACGATCGACACCCATTCCCATTCCACCAGTTGGTGGCATTGCAAACTCCATAGCGCGCAAGAAATCTTCATCGACTTGCATCGCTTCAAGATCACCCTTTGAACCAAGAGTTGCTTGTTCAACTAAACGATCACGTTGCACAACTGGATCAATCAACTCTGAGTAACCTGTCGCTAGTTCAAATCCATCAATGTAAAGATCCCACTTTTCTGCAACACCGGGAAGTTCACGGTGTGCACGAACTAATGGAGATGTATCTACTGGGAATCCCATAACAAATGTAGGTTCAACCAACAGATGGCGAGCAACATGTTCGAAGATTTCTTCAGCAAGCTTTCCTGTAATCCACTTTGGATCAATTTTCATGCCCAGCTTTTCGGCGATTTTCTTCAAATCTGCATATGGGGTGAGGGCTGTAACGCTCTCGCCAACACCATTAGAAATAGCGTCATACAAGGAGATTTGCTTCCACTGGCCACCGAGATCAGCTTGGCGCCCGTCGTGGTGGGTAACAACATGTGAACCTGCAACAGCCATCGCTGCGTTTTGAACCAAGGTACGGGTCAGATCAGCGATCGACATCCAGTCGCCATATGCCATGTAGCTTTCAATCATCGCAAACTCTGGAGAGTGGGATGAGTCTGCGCCCTCATTGCGGAAGTTACGGTTAATCTCAAAAACTCGTTCGATTCCACCAACAACACAGCGCTTTAAGAAAAGCTCTGGTGCGATACGCAGGTACAGATCCATGTCATATGCATTGGAGAAAGATTTGAATGGGCGAGCTGCTGCTCCACCATGCATTACCTGAAGCATTGGAGTTTCAACTTCGATGAAGTTAGCCTTATCAAAGGTGTCGCGAAGAGATTTCATCACTGTTGGGCGCAAACGCGCATTGCTACGAGCCTCTGGTCGAACAATCAAATCTACATAACGCATACGAACGCGAGTTTCTTCAGACATTGGCTTGTGATCATTTGGCAGTGGACGCAAAGATTTTGATGCCAAAGTCCATGAATTCGCCAGAATTGAAAGTTCTCCGCGCTTTGAAGTGATGATCTCGCCGGTGATAGAAACAATGTCACCAAGATCAATATCTGATTTCCAAGAATCAAGAACCTCTTGGCCAACCTTGTCCAAAGACAACATCGCCTGAAGCTCTGTTCCATCGCCTTCGCGCAAAGTTGCAAAGCACAGTTTTCCAGTATCGCGCTTAAAAATAATTCGACCAGTTAATGATTCAACATCACCGGTTGCTACATCGATTTCAAGTCCGACATACTTTTCGCGAACCTCTTTGAGTGATTTTGTGCGAGGCACAGAGACTGGGTATGGCTCAACGTTGCGCTCCAGTAAAGATGCGCGCTTTTCACGTCGAATACGGAGCTGCTCAGGCAGATCCTCTTCCGTAGGTAAATTCTCTGTACTCATAGGTCGTGAAGTCTACCGACTCAAGCATTTCGTTCGTGAATTAGGCGAAGCCCAATCAGCGTCAAATCAGGCTCATGATGGTCGATTGTTTCTGAAACTCCGATAATTAATGGGGCTAATCCACCAGTTGCAATGACAGTTGGCTTTGTTGAATAACTTTCTAGCAGCTCAGCGGTGATGCGATCTACTAATCCATCAACCTGACCGGCAAATCCATAGATCGTTCCGGATTGCAGCGCCTCGACTGTGTTTTTTCCAATTACATTCTTCGGCCTAATCAACTCAACCTTGCGAAGTTGTGCTGCACGTGAAGCGAGAGCATCAACTGAGATCTCGATTCCGGGTGCAAGTGCTCCACCTAAAAACTCGCCCTTTGGTGAAACCACATCGAGGTTTGTAGATGTTCCGAAGTCAACAACAATTGCTGGACCACCAAAGAGTGTGTGAGCGGCCAAGGTGTTAACGATGCGATCAGCACCGATCTCCTTTGGATTATCTACTAGTAATGGAACACCTGTTTTGATACCTGGTTCAACAATTGTGACTCGAACATCTGAAAAGTAATCAGCGATCATTGTGCGAAGTTCGCGCAAAGTTGCAGGAACTGTGGAACATACAGAGAGCCCAGTTAAGTTGTAATCCTCAACTAGTGCGCGGTACTGCAGCCATAGCTCATCGGCTGTGCTGCGAGGATCGGTCTTTACACGCCAAGATCTCACCATTTCCTTGTCATCAAAGATTCCAAGTACCGTGTTTGTATTTCCAACATCAACCGCTAATAACATTCTTATCTCCCTACCATTGGCATGTTGTCTAACAATCGAACGCCATCTACCCAGCCAGCAATAATTGCTCTTCGGCTTTTAGTTTGGTCATGGGCGGGTGAAAAATCATTTTCATCAATTATCGTGGCGTAATCCTTTTCAAAGCCTGGCTCTGTAGCAAGAGTTGAATTGAGAATCTCCTGAGCAATTTCTATTGATGGAGCTAGCTTTGCCGCATTAAGCGCACGGTGAATGACTAATGCAACCTCTCGTCCAGTTTCGCTTAAGCGAACATTGCGCGATGACAGCGCTAGGCCATCAAACTCGCGAACTGTAGGCACAGCAACGATTTCAACCTTACTCTTCATGGCTTTAACAATTGTTAATTGTTGGAAATCCTTTTCGCCAAAAACCGCTTTGTCGGGTTTGGCGATTGCAAAGAGACGATCTACAACGGTTACGACACCATCAAAGTGGCCAGGACGAGATGCGCCTTCAAATTTGTTTCCTAATGGACCCGCACTTAGAGTTTTAAAACCTTCTGGATATAAATCTTCGTACTCCGGAAACCACACCTCATTTGCACCAGCAATAGTTGCGATCTCAATATCCCGCTGCGGTGTGCGGGGATACTTTTCTAAATCCTCTTTGTTCTCAAACTGAAGTGGATTAACAAAGATACTTACGATGACATCTTTATCCAATGTGCGCGCACGTTTAATCAACGCTTGGTGGCCTTTATGCAAGGCGCCCATAGTTGGCACTAATACAGTCATTTCAGTGGCTCCAGTCCTTTCGGGGTACCGGGCGAGATACTGCGAACTTTACCGCTAAGCGGGCAATTGCTCCAAAAGTTCTTTTATCGGTCCATGCGTAAGCAGGATTGCATCAGGCTCAATTTCAAACCAAGGTTGTAAAACAAACCGTCTTTCATGTGCGCGAGGGTGTGGAAGTTGTAATTCATCGGCCTTGCTCAGCAGCCCACCAAATTGAATCAAATCCAGATCTATTGTCCGCGGACCCCAATGCACAGTTCTTTCACGCCCTAAACTCTTTTCAATTCCATGCAGCAGGGATAACAAATCCATTGCAGGTAGATCGCTATCAATAATGCAGACAGCGTTTAGATAGTCAGGTTGTTCTGGACCACCAACAGGTGCAGTTGAGTAATAGGCGGAAACCTTTTTAACATCGGTTGCTTCACGTAATAAAGCGATCGCTAAATCTAGATTTTCCTGGGGGTTGCCAATATTGGCACCTAATGCAATAACCGCTTTCATCGAACTCGAGTAACGACAACTGCAATATCTTTTAGCTGTGCAGCGACCGGTGCTTGCGGCTTGTGAACTGTTACTGACACTTGCTGAACCTTGAGGTGTTGATTAAGAACTCTTTCGGCGATTCGCCCCGCTAGCTTTTCAATTAAATTGACTGGATTACTGGTGATTTCTTCAATTACTAAATCAGTAATCTCTGCATAGTTAACAGTATCTTCAATTGCATCTGAGTTAGAAGGTGCCGTTAAGTCAATGCTTAAAGTTAAATCCACAAAAAAGTCCTGGCCATCTTTTCTCTCATGATCAAAGACACCGTGATACCCAAAGCCATGAATACCGGTCAGGATGATTTGATCCTTCATCAGCTGAGTACCTCCTTGTGGGGCTTCACACTGTGAACTCTAACCGCCCAGACACCAGTAGTGCCAAGTCGTTTTGTTAATTCGATTGTGGCCTGCTCTCTTTCATCGGGTGATTCCCCACCTAAAAACCTTTTTCGTGAAGCTCCAACTAAGACTGGGTAACCCGTGGATACAAAGCGATCGATTGCATCAATGATCGCCCAGTTGTGTTCGGCATCCTTAGCAAAGCCGATACCTGGATCGATGATCAACTTGTCTTTGTGTATTCCTGCATCTAGCGCTTCCTCAATACGCTCATTGAGCTCTGAGATCACTTCGCTCACTACATCCCCATAAATAGCCTTGAAATTCATATCTTTTGAGTGCCCACGCCAATGCATCGCGATATATGGAACATTTAATCGAGCAGCTGTTTGCAACATTGCTCCATCAGCCAAGCCCCCACTGACATCATTAATTATTGATGCACCTGCTTTAACTGCTGCTTCTGCTGTGCTTGCTCTCATCGTGTCAATGCTTATTGTGGTTCCATGTTTTGCTAACTCTGTAATTACGGGAATAGTGCGCGCAATCTCTTCTTCTTCAGTGACTCGCTCTGCACCGGGGCGAGTTGATTCACCACCAATATCAATGATGTCTACACCTTCAGCAATCATTTCTAGGCCTCGTGCAACAGCAGCCTCAAAATCATTGTGCCTTCCACCGTCAGCAAAGGAATCAGGCGTTACATTTAAAATGCCCATCACCAACATGATTTAACCCTTAGTGATTAATGAGATTGCTTCTGCGCGAGTCGCTGGATTGTTGAGCGCACCACGCACCGCGGATGTTGTTGTACGTGCATGAGACTTCTTTACTCCACGCATGGACATACATAGATGTTCACAATCAATAATGACGATGACGCCTAAGGGATCTAAAATCTCAACCATTGCATCTGCAATTTGTGTTGTTAAACGTTCCTGAACTTGAGGACGCTTAGAGTACATATCAACCAAACGAGCTAACTTTGAAAGCCCGGTGATCTTTCCTCGTGGAATGTAACCAATGTGTGCCACGCCATGGAACGGAGTTAAGTGGTGTTCGCAATGTGAAAAGACTTCGATGTCGCGAACAATGACAAGCTCTTCATGGCCAATATCAAAGGTTGTCGTTAAGACATCTTCAGGTGATTGCCACAATCCCTCGAAATTTTCCTTCATCGCTCGTGCAACACGTGCAGGGGTCTCCTTTAAACCTTCGCGATCTGGATCCTCGCCCAGGGCTAAAAGCAGCTCGCGGACAGCCTTTTCCGCACGTTCTTGGTCATAAGGACCAGAAGCGCGACCATCTGTCACGGTGACCTTATTTACCGTCACTTGCAGCCTTCTTTCGTCGGACAGGCTTCTTTTTTTCTTCGACAGGTGTTTCCACTATTAAACGCTCTGGCACATCAACAGGTGGTTGCTCTGAAGGAATACGTGTTGCTGAACCTGTCCAAGCTGGACGCTTAGTAACAAGCTTTACCTTTTTAAAAATATCTGCGATTTCATCCTTGTTAAGGGTTTCCTTTTCAAGAAGTTGAATCACCATTTCATCAAGGATCTTGCGATTTGCAACCAAAATATCAAAAGCTTCCTGATGAGCGTTCTCAATTAATAAGCGAATTTCGCGATCAACAACTGCAGCAATGTTTTCACTGTAATCACGTTGATGTCCATAATCGCGACCAAGAAAAGGTTCAGTAGATCCGCCTCCAATCTTGATTGCGCCAACAGCTTCCGTCATTCCGTATTGAGTCACCATGGCACGAGCGAGTGCAGTTGCTTTTTCAATATCGTTTGATGCACCAGTTGATGGATCATGGAAGATCAACTCTTCCGCTGCACGACCACCGAGAGAGTATGCCAATTGATCCAAAAGCTGATTACGTGTTGTTGAGTATTTATCCTCATCTGGAAGAACCATTGTGTAACCGAGTGCACGCCCGCGAGGCATGATCGTTACTTTGTGAACTGGATCTGTATGAGGCAGTGCATGGGCAACTAGTGCGTGACCTGCTTCGTGATAGGCAGTAACGCGACGTTCATCATCGTTCATTAAACGTGATTTGCGTTGTGGTCCAGCCATTACACGATCGATCGCCTCATCAAGTTCTACATTGCCGATGACGGTTTTGTTATCGCGTGCAGAAAGCAAGGCTGCCTCGTTAAGAACATTTGCTAGATCTGCACCCGTAAAACCAGGTGTACGACGTGCGTATTCAACTAGCTTTACCTCATCGCTGATTGGCTTGCCCTTTGCGTGAACCTGCAAAATCGCTTCACGTCCCTTGAGATCTGGGCGATCAACTGCAATCTGACGATCAAAACGACCTGGACGTAGCAACGCTGGATCTAAAACATCAGGTCTGTTTGTTGCTGCAATCAAAATAACCTTTGAGTTATCTTCAAATCCATCCATCTCAACGAGAAGTTGGTTCAGTGTCTGTTCACGTTCATCATGTCCGCCACCCATTCCAGCGCCACGTTGACGTCCAACAGCATCAATTTCATCGATGAAAACAATTGCAGGCGCATTCTCTTTTGCTTGAGCAAATAGATCGCGCACACGAGCTGCGCCAACACCGACAAACATTTCAACGAAATCAGAGCCAGAGATTGAATAGAAAGGAACTCCCGCTTCACCCGCAACGGCGCGAGCTAGCAAGGTCTTTCCTGTTCCCGGAGGACCAAACAACAAAACACCCTTAGGAATTTTTGCACCAAGTGGTGCGTACTTTTCTGGCTTAGCTAAGAAATCTTTAATCTCATCAAGTTCAGCAAGGGCTTCATCTGCTCCAGCAACATCCTTAAAAGTTGTTTTAGGTACATCCGGGTCTTGAAGTTTTGCTCGTGATTTTCCAAATTGAAAAACCTTATTTCCGCCTTGGGCTTGACTCATCATCCAGAAGAACAAAAAGCCAATCAATAAGAAGGGAACTATTGAAAAGAGAAATGAAACAAGAAGTGATTGCGATGGAACCTTCACATTCCAACCATTTGCAGGTGGATTTCCTGTTAAAGCATCAACAATTGTTGGCTCTTGGCGGGCAACATAAAAAGCTTCAACCTTAGAAGAGCCCTTAATTAAGGTGCCAGGCGTGAGTATTAAGCGAATCTTCTGATCTCTATCAACTAATTCAGCTGAGAGAACCTGCGCCTTAGAAATGGCTTCAACCGCCTGTGATGTTTCAATCTGTGTGTAGCGATTACCCGCAGATGAGATCTGTCCAAATACAGTTACGGCAAAGATCGCAGCAACAATCCAAAATAGTGGTCCGCGAAATAATCTTTGACTCTTTGTTGGAAGCTTTTTGTTTGTTTGCTTGCCCGAAAAACTCTTCTTCGCGGGCTTCTTTGGCTTTTGTACTTGTGACATGTGTGAGGACTCCAGAAGTTATTCGTACATGTGCTTAGCAAGCACTGCAATAAATGGGAGGTTGCGATACTTCTCGTCAAAGTCGAGTCCGTATCCAATGACAAAATCCTTTGGAATATCAAAGCCTACATACTTAACATCGACCTCAACCTTTGCAGCTTCAGGTTTGCGAAGAATTGAGAGAATTTCTACTGAACCAACTCCACGTGATTCAAGGTTTGCCTTAAGCCAAGACAGGGTTAAGCCAGAATCTACGATGTCTTCAATAATCAAAACATTTCTACCTGTGATATCACGATCAAGATCTTTTAGAATTCGAACAACACCGCTGGATTTAGTTCCGGAACCGTAAGAAGAAACCGCCATCCAATCCATATCGACATGACGTTGTAATGCGCGTGAGAAATCAGCGACAGCCATAACAGCACCCTTGAGCACTCCAACAAGTAAAAGGTCTTTACCTTCGTAATCCTTATCGACCTGCGCGGCAAGTTCCTTGATGCGTACTTGCAACTGTTCTTCGGTCACGATTACTCGTTCGATATCGCCCTTGACTGCTTCTAAATCCACGATTCTCCCTAAGGTCGGTGCTGTGAGAGCGAAAGTCTGCCCGAAATCCGCTCAACCTTCACACCGCCCGGCAAATTGAGCGCACCTTGACCCTTCCAGGCTGAGATTAGGGCCTCAACTGTGCCCACATGCTCCATCGTGACCATCCCGGCAGGAGCACCTGCCGCGTAGATCGCCGCTCTGATGACACGGGTTCGAATAGCACGAGGCAAAGTTTCAAGATGGGAACAATCAAGATCTGAAAGATCTAACTCATCCTCTTCTCGCTTTGCCCAGTTCTCCAAAGCATCTGCATCATCGCGCAAGAGATGCGCGCTGCGAGCTAACGCCTCTGCAATTCCTGGACCGATACTTTTCTCTAACGCTGGTAATGCAATAGTGCGAACTCGCACACGTGAAAAATCTGGATTCTCATTGTGAGGATCATTCCAAAACTCTAATTTCAGCTCTTTGCAGTACAGCTCATTTTGAACTCTTGTGACTTCAAGTAATGGGCGAACATAAAGGCCTTTATGGTGTGCCATTCCTGACAGAGAACGAGTTCCGGATCCACGGGCCAATCCGAGCAAAACTGTTTCTGCTTGATCATCACGAGTGTGTCCAAGAAAAACCGCAACAGCGTTGTGCTCAATTGCTGCTTCTTGTAAAGCTTCATAACGCGCATTACGTGCAGAGGCTTCTAATCCATCTTTAATCTCAACATTAACTTTCTTAACGATGCAATTTAAGCCAAACTCTTTTAGCTGCTCTCTGACTTTTTCTGCCTGCACACCAGAATTTTCCTGAAGTTGGTGATCAACAGTTACACCGATAACTGTAACTACGCACTCTTTTGATTCAATTGATAATGCGTGAGCTAAAGCTAATGAATCTGCTCCGCCAGAAACTGCAACAAGAACGGTGTCGCCAGCTTCATATTTATCTAGCCAGGTTCGAACAGCGTTACGTACCGTTGGGACCGCTGTCGTCATGGCTTAACAGTACTGCTGACTTAGACGCGACCACCAAATGGCATCAAACCCTTGATGCTGTAGATGTTTGAGTACAGCAAGCCCTTACCCTTCGAGTTCGCCTCCCACATCATTCCGTTTCCGGCATAAATGGTGATGTGGTGAATTGTCGAAATTGATCCCTTGTAGGAGTAGAACAAAAGATCTCCAGGAACAAGATCTTTCAATGAAACATGCATTGTGTACCCAGAGTAAAGCGCTGAGTTCAATCGATCCCAATTTGGCCAACCCAAACCAGCTGACTTGTATGCGGCATAAACTAAGCCTGAGCAGTCAAATGAACTTGGGCCCTCTGAGCCCCAAATATAAGGTTTGCGTGCAAGCACCTGTGTCTTAGCGAATGCAACCGCTTTATCGCGTTGGGCTTGAGTCGTTCTAATTGTTGAGCGACCCTTAAACCCAAGATTTGGCCAAACCTTTTTCTGGCCTCCAGTTTGTACCGCTGTGTTTGCTTGACTCTCTTCGAGCAAAGCAAGTTGTCGTTGTTGTTCAAGAGTTGTTCTTACTTTGCGCGCACTCATCAATTGGCGCATTAATTCATCTTGAACTTTTTGAAGCTTAGCGACCTCTTTGGCCTGCTCAGCTTTTGCATCATCCGCAACTTTCTTAGCTGCTTCAACTTTCTCAGTCGCAATTACCTGTACTGCTTTTGCTTCATCTGCAATCTTTTTCGCTTTTCGTGCCTCTTCTTCTGCAACTTTGAAACGTGCAAGTGCGACTGAGTTTTGTGCGCCAAGCGTGCTTAAGGTTGATAGTTGATCAATTAAATCTTGTGGGCCATTTGAACTAAGCAAAGGTTCGATATCGGTAATACTTCCACCCATGATGTAAGCATTTGAAGCCAAACGCCCAATAGTTGCGTGAGCTTCGGCAACAGCGGCAGCGGTCTCTGCAGCATGCTTGGCTGCAAGGTTTGCAGCCGTTGTTGCAACCGCTAGCTCGGCCTGTGCCTTGCGATACAACGCTGTTGCGGCATTTGCCTTTGCAGTCAGCGTTCTTAAACTTTGATTAGCGGCAGCTAACTTTTTGGCTTGTGCTTCTGCCGCTTTTTTCTTCGCCGCTTCAACCTTTTTTGCAGCTTCAATCTCCGCCAAGGTTGGTTTAGGTGCCGCGATAGCTGGAAGTGACGGAACCGCCAGACCCAGAATTACCGCAAGGGAAATCGCCCTAAAACTCTTTTTCACAATTAACCTTTCGGAGGGAAGGGTTAAAGAATAAATGCCCAACCTTGGAAAAGGCTGTTTTTAGGTGTGAGTGTCCCTAATTAGCTACATCACGACGAACAAAGAGTATTGAGGCTACCAAGGCCCCAAGCGCAACATATGCACCACCAACAGCAAGGGCATGTGAATATGTGACATCAAAGCTTCCACCTGAAGCAATGATTGTGAGTTGTGATCCTGGCAGCCACGATTGGGTCGAACTCTTAACCGCTACCAGCAGATTCTCAACAATTAAGAGCCACAGTACGCCAAATGAGATTGCACTTATTGGGGAACGTAACAGGAGCCCTAGGACCATTCCGATAATTCCAAAACCAACTACCGAAATCGCGACATTAACAAATGTAGTGTAGATGTATTCAATTCCGGCAGATGAGAACCATAACTCTGTTGAGACATCAACAGTTGGTGCCAAAATTACAGAAGTTGCAATACTCACGATTGCAGACAAGATAATCATGACAAGGGCAAAGATCATCATTGAAATTAGTTTTCCAGCCAAGATCTTCATTCGACTTGGTTGACGAACCAACAAATTGCGAAGAGTTCCATATGTGTACTCCTGCGCGGTTTGTGCAGCAAAGACACACAAGGCGATGATTCCTAAGAAGCCGCCAACACTTGCAAAGCCTTGAACGCCACCGCTTGCGAGGGCTAATACCTCGCGGCTTATAACCTGTCCGCGATCTGCATTTCCTTGTGGTGAATCAATAAGTAAGTACAGCAAAGCCGAAAAGAGTCCACTGAAAAAGAGAACCGCACCCATGGTGCCGAGAAACAATGTTGGACGGCGTAACTTACGAAGTTCTGCTCTGACGACATTTAACATTACTTATCCCCCGTCATTTCAAAAAATGTTTCTTCAAGGTTTGGTAGCTGTGGCGCTAATTGCGCCAAGGTGATGCCGGCCTCAAAGGCTGCTTTATTGAGTATCGGAGCCCAATCCATGGGAGCCAAGATATGAACAGAGTCATTGCGAATTACAGCGTGGTGACCAGATTTTTCTGCGAGTTCAACAATCTTGGCAAGCTCAGCGTGCTCAAGTGATTTAGCGATGATTGTTGGCTGCTGCTTTGTCATCAGCTCACCGATAGGACCGGCAAAAACAATCTCGCCTTTACGTAGCATCACTATGTGATCGCTAATAATTTCTAGTTCAGAAAGTAAGTGAGAGGAAACAAATACCGTAGTTCCATCGTTTGCTAAGTCGCGCAACAAGGCACGTACCTCTTGTATTCCTTCAGGATCTAAACCATTTGTTGGTTCATCCAACATAAGTAACTTTGGATCTGGCAATAAAGCAGCTGCAATTCCTAAGCGTTGCTTCATACCTAATGAATAAGTCTTGTATTTTGATTTTCCGCGTTCACCTAGACCGACTTTTTCCAAAAGTATTTGTACCCGTTCAACCGGAAAGCCCCCAAGGCGTGCAAGCACCATCAAGTTTTCATGACCTGATAAGGCTGGATAAAAAGCTGGGCCTTCAATCATCGCGCCAACACGGCTTAAGTACTTTTCAGGATGTTCAATCGGTTCCCCAAGAATGTGTCCTTGCCCTGTTGTTGGAGTGATTAAACCTAAAAGCATGCGCATTGTGGTTGTCTTGCCCGAGCCATTGGGGCCAACAAAGCCACAAACCGTTCCGAGCGGTACTTCAAAGTTAATGTGCGAGACCGCTAGGCGATCATCGTACTTTTTGGATAGATCTGAGACTGAAATAGCAGTGTTTGGCATAGCCCTTACTCTGCCACAATTAAGCCATGAGCAAGCGACCTTGGGGCTATCAACCACGTCAGGAAACGCTGGGACCTGACTGGGAATTACATCCACAAACTCATTCAGTACGTACCGGTCTTGCTCGTACCGGTTTTGGTGAAACATCTGAAGCGCTATTTCTAAACAGTGGTTTTACATATTCATCAGCTGAAGAAGCATTTGATTCCTTTGCAGAAGAAACAGATCATTACTTGTACAGCCGTTTCCATAACCCAACAATTGCAATGTTTGAAAAGCGTTTAGCTGCAATTGAGGGTGCTGAAATGTGCGTGGCAACAGGTTCAGGCATGTCAGCAATGTTTGCATCCCTCGCATGCCTAGTTGAACAAGGTGACCATGTTGTTGCATCAGCGGCCATGTTCTCTTCTTGTCATGTTGTAATCACAGAGTTCTTACCTAAGTGGGGCGTTACCTTTGAATTAGTAAAGGGAAATGATCCAGCTGCTTGGGCCAAGGCGCTAAACAAACCAACAAAGGCTGTCTTCATTGAAACACCAAGCAATCCATTGCTTGAAATCGTTGATATCGCAATGGTGAGCGAGCTTGCTCATAAAGTTGGTGCCACGGTAATTGTGGACAATGTGATGGCTTCGCCAGTGTTGCAAAAACCTTTGTCACTTGGTGCAGATGTTGTTATGTACTCGGCGACAAAACATATTGATGGTCAAGGTCGAGTTCTTGCTGGTGCATTGTTGGGATCTGCTTCTTATATTCAAGAAAAGCTACTGCCGTTTGTTCGTCATACAGGTCCTGCGCTCAGCGCATTCAACGCTTGGGTACTAGTGAAATCTCTAGAAACAATGCATATGCGTGTTGAGAGTATGGTTTCAAATGCTCAAGCGGTCGCAGAATTCCTTGAAAAGCAACCTGCGATCAAATCTGTGCGATACCCAGGATTGAAGTCTCACCCTGGACATGAATTAGCGATGAAGCAAATGAATAATGGTGGTGGATCAACAATAGGTATTGAATTCAATGGTTCCCAGGCGGAGGTTTTTGCCTTTATGAACAAGCTTCGAGTCATTGATATCTCTAATAACTTGGGTGATAGCAAATCATTGATTACGCACCCCTCATCAACTACACACCGACGTTTAGCGCCAGAAGTTCAGGCGGAAATGGGTATTACAGAGTCGGTATTGCGCTTATCTGTGGGATTAGAACACGCAAGTGATTTGATTAAGGATTTGCAACAAGCTCTAGCTAAGTAGTTGTGCAACAACTAGCAGGACAGATAACAAACTTAAGTAAGTAATTGACCACTGAAAGATCTTTCCAGCAACTTTTGCGTACTCGGAAGATCCTTCCTTCAACGCAACAAGTTGTACCGCGAAAACTAAACCCAGCACGATGGTAACTACCAAAGACCACAGAGGTAATTCAGCAGCAGCAATCAACCAAACTGACGACGCAATCATCAAGATGGTGTGAAACCACATCTCTTTATGAACTCGACCCTTTGTCGCAACAACTGGAAGCATTGGTGTACCGGCTGCTGCGTAATCATCTTTGTACTTAATTGCTAACGCCCAAAAATGTGGTGGTGTCCAAAAGAAAATTACAAAGAAAAATGCCCATGCAGTTGCGGACAATGAATTAGTAACTGCAGCCCAACCAATCAACACTGGCATGCAACCTGCAGCCCCGCCCCAAACAATATTTTGTGAGGTGCGTTGTTTCAGGGCCATTGTGTAGACCACTACATAAAATACGATAGCAATGAGTGCAAGAAGAGTTGCAAGCGGAGTTGTGAAAAACCAAAAAATGATTAATGCAAGAACTCCCATGAGAGTTGCAAAAATTGTTGCGTTCTTCTTTGAAATTTGACCAGTAACAATTGGTCGTTTTGCAGTCCGTGCCATTAATTTATCGAGATCACTTTCAATCACCATATTGAAAGCATTTGCACTACCGGCGGCCAGAGTTCCAGCAAAAATAGTTGCAAAAGCTAATCCAAACTCTGGTAACCCTTTGGCTGCTAAGACCATCGCTGGTAATGTTGAAACGAGCAGGAGCTCTACGACTCGCAACTTCATTAGATCTAAATATCCCCGCATAGCGCTGCTCACCCGCCAAGATTACTCAGCCTTTCGGAGCACGCCTCCCAGATCACTCTCAGGAAAACCAGTTACCTTGCTCTCAACGGAGACCGAAGATGAAGAAGAAAAGGTAAAGCCATGACTGAGAACAATAAGCCTGAATGGTTTGAGATCACAGACACAGATGAGAAGCCACCACTTCGCAAGGTGTCTAAGTTGCTGCCAATTAGTGCGGTACTCGTTGCAGCAATGATCCTTGGGGTCGGGGCCTTTGTTTCGCAATCCCCCGATCTTGTATCGATCTCTTCAGCAACCGCAGCTCCAGAAAACAACTCTAGGGTCCAAACTCCTGCAACCTCACGCGCTGTTGCAGCCGCTAAATCCGCTATCGCCACTCCATCCAAAGTTGCAACTGCTGCAGCCGCCCTTCCATCCACCGTTGCAACCGTTGCGGCTGCCGCCACTGGACTAACAAATCCATCTATCGCAAAACTACCAACCGGTGGTGATGACGATGACGAAGATGAAGACGATGACGATGACGATGACGAAGATGAAGACGATGACGAAGATGAAGATGAAGAAGACGATGACTAACTAGTACAGTTAGAAAATGCGCTCGAAACTCTTAATCTCTCTCTTAGCTCTATCGATGTGCCTAACGGCTCACCCTGTGCAGGCTGAGGTTATTTCTCCATCAATGAAGTTGATTCATACAATTAATGGCTCTATCGCTCCTAAGTCGGTTCGATCTTCATCTGATGGTGTTGTGAGCGCGCACAACATGATGTACCGACACTCGGTAACTGTCTATGACGCCAAAACCTTCAAGCTAATACACACAATCCCTGACTCGGTTTCCTTAAAGGATTTTGGATTCTCTAACTATTCTGGAAATTACAAAGGTGCTCCCGTAGAAGGTACTTTCTCGCCAGATAGCAAGTACCTCTACGTGAGTAACTACGCGATGTACGGCAAGGGTTTTAACAAAGAAGGAACTGACACCTGCTCACCCGCCAATGGATATGACAAGAGTTTTGTTTACAGAATAAATCGCAGTAACTACCAAATTGATGCGGTATATCTAGTTGGATCTGTCCCTAAGGTTGTAGAAGTAACTCCAGACAATAAGTATGTCTTAGTTGCTAACTGGTGTTCGTATACCGTTTCAGTAATCTCTGTTGAAAAGAATAAGGTTGTAAAGACGTTAAAAATTGGTCGATATCCCCGTGGGATAACTATAAATAATGATTCAACCAAAGCCTATGTTGCTGAAATGGGTGGAAATAGAATCCATGTGATTGATTTGCAGGATTTCACAACCACTTACATTCCGATTGGAAGCAACCCGCGCGCCATTGTTTTATCACCTGACAACAACATGATGTATGTGACCATGAACCTTTCAGGAAAAGTAGCTTCGTGGGATCTGGTGAACAACAAAGCTGGAAAGTCAGTCAAAACCGGTAATGCTGCCCGAAGTCTTGCAATCAATGCCGATGGTTCTCATTTATTTGTTGTTAACTACAAGAGTGACACAATGTCACGGGTTCGAACTAGCGATATGAAAGTCACGCAAAACATCAATGTGTGCAATGAACCTATTGGGATTACATATGACAATCCAACAGGCAATACTTGGATCGCTTGCTATAAGGGGCAGATAAAGATTTACTCCAACAATTAAGGAGTTGCAGAAATCTCCGCCGGTATATTTGGAGCAGCAATTCTTCCCAGAACTCGATCAATCGCATCGCGTGCACGGTTAAGCGCCGTATTTCCTCTTGGGATCTCATCAGCGAGAGTTACGAAGACATATTCGCGGTCGGTAGATTCAACGTACCCTGCAAGGGTTGCAGTTCCATTTAAAGTTCCAGTCTTTGCTCTTACCAATCCAACCGCTGATGGTGCTGTAGTAATGAAGCGGGTGCGTAATGTTCCTGAAACTCCGCCGATGGGTAGGCCTGAGTAAATCACTGAATACTTTTCTTCTTGACGTATCTTGTAGAGAAATTCTGCCATTAATTTTGCAGTGATCTTATTTTTGCGAGATAGGCCACTTGCATCGGCAACAACTAGTTTGCTTGCATCAATCTGCATTCCCGCCAAAACATCACGGAAAACCATGTCGACGCCTTTACTGCTCATCGGATAGCCAACAGCTTTAGCTGATAATCGAGCTAATCTTTCGGAGATAGTGTTGTCGCTCCATAACAAAATCCAGTCAATAAGTGCTGCAACTGTTGGAGAGTTCTCTGAGACTATTAGCTCTCCAAAGGCCATAAACGCCTCATCATCCGAAACGGCTCTGAAGGTTGGTTTAAATCCTCGCTTGGCCCAAAAGGATTTTAGATTCGATACATCTTGAGAAAAGAGATTGCTGTATATAACTTTGTAATTCTTCAGCGATCCTCCATTGAAAGCTTTGACTCCTTTGAGAGTTTCAAAGCCCATGTATGGAAGAGATGCACGGCTCATTTTTCTAGCGGTTTTATGGTCCAAGCTGATCCATGGATCAAATGAACCTCGAATGATTACTGTCTTTATCTCAGGATTGATATCTATAGAGGTACTAAAAGTTGTATCAAGTTCTAAATTTTGAATTATGGCTGCGCTTGTTAGTAGTTTCATGACAGATGCGGGTTTGCGTTGTGAAAATCCGTTTTTTTCATAAATTACCTGACCAGTGCTTCCATCAATAACAACCATGGCTGGATTGGAAAGTCTTTGATTTTTTAAGAGTTCATCAAAGGCTGCAGGAATTGAGGTTGGACTAAGGGCTGCATTAGCAGGAATTACAGTTGCGCTGACAAAAAGAGAGGCAACAATTACACGATATATAAAGCGCATTAATCTTTACTAGCGCCAAGAAGCAATAACAATATTTGTGATGGTCAAACCGAGCATCGTCACCCAAACATTCTTACTCAGCTCTTGCTTCTTAACATTTGTGTAGCCGAGAACAAGAATTACTAGAAGAATTATGAATTTTACTCCGACTTTAATGTGATTGAGCTCTTCATCTGGCTTCACATTGTTATGAAGGCCAACCAACACGATTCCAGCCACAAGTGCGGTCAAACCTGCGTGCAGGATTCCTGGATTTAACTTACGAGGGGACTTGTTCCACTGCAGTAAAAGCAAAGCCAAAATGCCAAGGACAGATAGAAGATGGATTGCATAGGCGACTGTGTTGATAGCTGACATGTGTTCAGTTTAGAGTGCATACATGTCTTCTCCAACAACCCCCGCCAGTATTGGCCCAGGTGAATTTTTCCCAGTTGTTGGAGTCGGGCCTCATGAAAAGCCCTGGCCAGAAGGTGATCAGTACGATCCTGAACTATTACTGAATGGCGATCGTAGAAATGTCTTAGATCACTATCGCTATTGGAGTGTGGAGGCGATCGTTGCAGATTTAAACACAAAGCGTCACAAATTACAGATCGCTATTGAAAATTGGCAACATGATCTCAATATTGGATCCATCGTCAGAACTGCAAACGCTTTCAATGTTTCTGGTGTTCATATTGTTGGAAAGCGCGACTGGAACAAACGTGGAGCCATGGTCACCGATAGATACCTAACCGTTATGCATCATCCAACAATTGAAGATTTTGCACGGTACTGCAAAGAGCAGGGCTTGCCAATTATTGGAATAGATAATGTGCCAGGTTCAAAGCAATTGGAATCTGCGCAGTTACCTGAAAGTTGTGTTCTTTTGTTTGGGCAAGAAGGTGCGGGAATGTCCGACGAGGGAATTAACGTTTGCGAAGTTTTGTACGAGATCAACCAGTATGGATCTACCCGATCAATGAACGCATCGGCTGCAGGTGCTATTGCGATGTATCACTGGGCGTTACAACACTTACCTCGTTAAGAGATTATCTCTGCGAGCAACCCATCGACAGCACGTTCAACCATAGCCAAGGTCGCTTCATAAGCTTCATCACTTTGGTTATAGGGATCTGGAACTTCTAATTTAAAGTAATCGGCAGAAACTGGATCGATACCCTTTAGATCTGGATCAAAATTTCTTAAGTAGAAAACCTTCGAGCGATGCTCATCATTTTCCGCCAGTGAAATTACATTGTGATAGTTGCTGGAATCCATTACCAAAATCAGATCGTGGACAAAAAAATCATTGCTCGTAAATTGCTTAGCTGTGTGTTCATGTTTGTAGCCAGCTTTTTCCCAAATCTTTTTTGAGGATGGATGCGGACCTTGCCCGATATGCCAAGGCCCTGTGCCCGCGCTATCTACAGTGATAACTGGGGATTTGACCGCATGTATCTTGTTAGCCAAAACAGCAGCAGCCATGGGTGAACGGCAGATATTGCCTAGGCAAACCATTGTGATGCTGAGCTGATCTTTGCCTTTAAGTGAGGAGATCACGCTCTGGCTCATCCTCCAACGCTTCCTGAACCGACTTTAAGCGACGTTCGATCTCATCGGCCTCATCTGCTCGACCCTGCATGCGCAAAATCTTGGCAATTCGAGACTCAATGTCAACTATGAACTCAAAATCCTTAGGCTCATCTTCGCTGACGATCGCCAACACATTTTCCAAAGTTGCCAGACCTTCATCGTATTTTTCTAACAAGATTTGTGCCTTGCCATATTCAAATGATGCAAAGGTTTCGCGGCGATGATCATGGCCCGTTTCAAATACATCAACGGCTTTACGTGCAGTTTCTAAAGCAAGTTCGCCCTCGCCTAATTCAATAAGACATGAAGCCATTTTCTGATCGCAACGTGCAACATGAATTACTTCCTTGTTGCGCTTAAAGAGTGAGCGCGCTTCTTTGAAAGCTTCGATGGCTTTCTCGTAATTCTTTAACTCTCGTTCTGCACAACCAATCAAGTGCAGATCATTTGCTGCACCAATTTCATTTCCATCTACAAGATGCTCTTGGGCACACTCATTCATAGTCTCTACAACTTTGTCGTACTTCTTGGATGAGTACCACCATTCGCCAAGAGTGCATGCAAGTTCTAATGCGATTGGAGATTTGTTTTCGCGCAAAATCTCTACCGCTTTGCTCATTGCGGTGGCTGCTTCATCCATGCGCTTTAACTGATTTAAGTTATAACCAATCGCTGAATAAGCTTGTGCTAATCCTTCTGAAGAAACTGATGCACCTAACTGTGAGTAAATGTCACGAGCTGTCTCTGCGAGAGCGAGCGCTTCATCGTATTGACCGCGGGCATAGATGCGCGCACTTAATTCGTAATATGTGCTGGCACGCTCTTCACCTTCAACTTCGGGAATTCGATCCCAGAGCATCTCTTCCGTGACGAGTTCTTCCATGCCTTCGTCTTCACTCATGGCTGTGACCTTATCTTTATAAGGTGGGCCGAGGCTTAGGATTTGGGCTCAACTCTATGAATTCTCAGAAACTCGCCTATATGTTGCAGATGCGAATCGTTTGCATTAACCTTTTTCTATGCATATTCCTGATGGTTTTCTAAATGTCCAGACATCGGTCATATTTACTGGGCTTTCAGCTGCAGGTGTGGCGGTTGCCCTAAAGGGGGCACGCTCGCAGCTCGATGAGAAGACAGCACCCTTGGCTGGCCTAACCGCAGTCTTTATCTTCGCTGTTCAGATGCTCAACTTCCCGGTTGCTGCAGGAACGAGTGGCCACTTGATTGGTGGTGCTTTAGCCGCCATCTTGGTGGGGCCGTGGGCTGCAACTTTGGCCCTGACGATAGTTCTGCTGATGCAGGCATTTTTATTTGCCGATGGCGGATTAACCGCATTAGGTGCGAGCACATTTAACATGGCAATTGTTGGAGTATGGGCTGGATATGGCACTTTCTTATTGATCCGAAAGATACTTCCAAAAAAGAAGGCGTCAATTCCAGTTGCTGCTGCGATCGGTGGATTTATTTCAGTTCCATTGGCTGCAATTAGTTTCACAGTTCAATATGCAATGGGCGCAACAGCTACTTACTCAACGACAACCGTCCTTGGCGCGATGGTTGGAACACATATCTTGATCGGAATTGGCGAAGGCCTGATTACTGGCCTAACGGTCAGTGCAGTGATTGCAAGTCGTAGTGATTTAGTTTATGGATGGAAGAACAACACTCAGAAACTGGAGATTCGACATGCTTAACAACCGAAAGTTTTACATCGCTGGGTTTGTTGTATCTCTCTTTCTAGCAGGAGTAGTTTCCTTCTACGCCTCTTCCTCACCAGATGGTTTGGAAAAGGTGGCTGAAGATATTGGCTTCATTGAAACAGCGAAGGAAAACACCAACGCAGAAGTTGTTCTATCTGATTACGGAACAAAGGGTGTTGACAATGAGCGAGCATCGGTAGGCATTGCTGGTGTTGCAGGTGTACTTGGTACAGCCGTTGTTGCTGGTGTGGCCTTTAGATTGATTGCTCGCAAACCACGAGCGGTGAAAAATTAAAGTTCAAGAAGAAAAGCACCATCACGGTCATGATGTTGGCGAAAGGCTGTATCTTCATCGTCATACCGTGATACATGGTCTTCCTTCTCACCTAAAAATCATTGCTGCACTTTTCTTTATCTTGATCGTTGTCTCAACTCCGGTTACACAGTGGGGCGCATTTGTGGCTTACTTTCTCTGGTTATTCATCGTTGTTAAGGTGGCACAAATCCCTTTTGTGACCCTCTTTAAGCGTGCATTGATTGAAATCCCCTTCATCTTCTTTGCCATCTTGATGCCCTTTTTTGGCTCTGGCGAAACAATTCAGGTAGGACCATTTGAGCTATACCGTGAAGGTTTAATCGCAGGTGCTGGCATTGTTGTAAAGGGAACTTTGGGCGTTATGACGGCAATCATTTTATCCACTTCGACAACAGCTCGCGAAATTCTGCGCGGACTAGAACGGTTACGACTTCCTGTTCTGATGGTTCAAATCGCCTCATTTATGTTGCGCTATGTCAATGTAGTCAACGATGAGATGGAGAGGATGAAAGTTGCTCGTGAATCACGCGGTTTTGAAGCCACCGGAATAAAGTCTTGGAAGGTTTTAGCTACCGCTGCAGGTGCTTTATTTATTCGTTCTTACGAACGTGGAGAACGAGTACATCTTTCAATGTTGTCCCGTGGTTATGAAGGAGTTTTACCTCAAGAGCAGAAGCACAGGATTAATAGTTCGATTTGGTTCATGGCAATGATCTATCCACTTGTTGCGGCAATTATCTTTTTTGTTCAATTATTGATTGGAAGAATGTAATGAATACACCAAGTCTAGAGATTAAAGAGCTAGCCTTTGCATATCCTGATGGCAATCAAGCGCTATTTGGCGTAAACCTTTCGGTACAAAAAGGTGAACGTGTTGCTCTTCTTGGGCCTAATGGAGCTGGCAAGACAACTCTTGTCATGCACATGAATGGTATTCACCCAACTTCTCATGGATCAATACATGTGGCAGGGCAATTGGTAGATTCGAAAAACAAAGAGTCAATCAAGGAAATTCGCGCAAAGGTTGGAATTGTTTTCCAAGACCCTGATGATCAACTCTTTATGCCGACTGTGGGCGAAGATGTTGCATTTGGTCCGTACAACATGGGCAAGCGCGGCGCAGAGTTAGATGCGATCGTTGATGATGCTTTGAACTTAGTTGGCATGATTGAGTTCAAAGATCGTCCACCGCATCACCTTTCCTTTGGTCAGCGCCGCCGTGTAGCTGTTGCAACTGTGCTTGCTATGAAGCCTGAAATCCTTGTTTTAGATGAGCCTTCATCAAACTTGGATCCAGCTAGCCGTCGAGAATTAGCCGATATTTTGCGCTCACTCGACATCACAATGGTGATGGTTACTCATGATCTTCCATACGCATATGAACTATGTGCGCGTTCGGTCATCTTGAAGGGCGGTGTCATCGTTGCCGATGGCTCTACCCATGAAATCCTTACTAATTCAGCGTTGTTAGCGGCTAATCGTCTTGAATTGCCTGTTGGTTTTTCCATTCAATAATCCACGGTAGAATTAACCCGTTGGTGCGACCGCACCAAAGCACTTCCCCCAAGTGCTGCAACATGCAGCACTACATGCGAGTCTTATTTTCGCCCTAGCCGCCAAAAGTGCGAGCTATACCCGAGACGCGCTTGTCGTCTCGATTGGTATGCATTTCTATGTCTCTACAACCACGTATTAGCGCGCCCGGAAAAGCTCGTCGCGCAGCATCAGCAGGAAAGCCTAAGCGCACAAAGAAGGCTGCAGAATTTAAAGAGGCGGCTCCAAAGGCGCGTCACACAACTGCACAAAAGGCAGCTCGTAAGGGTGCAGCAGCTAAGCCAGTGAATGGAAAGCCTGCATCAACTCGTCGCTATTCAGATGTTGATACATCAACAGCTTCAAAGAAGGATGTTCGCTTAGTCGAGCGTTCAAAGTTGCGCGCAAAGCGTTACCAAGAACAAACCGCATCAAAGCCACGTCCAACAGAAGCACCAGATGAGCGCAAGGCACGTATCGAACGTTCGCAACGTCCAGATTCTCGTGCAAAGAAGTTTGTTAAAGAGCGCGAAGTTCGCGAATCAGCACCACGTGCAGAGCGAACAGAACGCACAGAACGCACAGCTTTCAAGCGTGATGATTCACGTCCAGAGTTTAAGAAGACTTACAAGAAAGCAGAACGTCCAGAGCGTCCAGCATTTAAGAAAGAGTCTGACACTCGCCCAACAACACGTCGCGATGCAGTGAAGGCAAAGATCGCACGCACAGATGATGGCCGTCCGAACTTCGAGCCACGCAAGCGTGAAAAGTTTGATCCAACCCGTCCAAAGAAGAGCAGCGTTGCCCCAGATACACGTGCAGCTAACTTCCGCGCAGAGCGTCCAGTACGCGATCGTCGTAATGATTCACCAGCATATGCTCGTGATGATTTCAAGAAGCATGCAAAATCTCATTCAAATGCTGCGGTCGATTTCGGTGCAGATGACAACTACATTTCAGCAAACCTTGCAGATGCAAACCTTGTTGATGCAACTCCCCTAACTGAGATCACAACAACATTTGCTGATCTTGGTATTGCAGCGCCACTTGTAAACGCGTTAAGCAAGCAAGGAATCATGCATCCATTCCCAATTCAGATCGCAACTCTTCCAGATGCTCTTGCAGGACATGACATCTTGGGTCGCGGACAAACTGGTTCAGGAAAGACTCTTGCATTTGGTTTAGCGCTACTTAATAACCTCAATGGCAAGGTTGCAAAGCCTCACAAGCCATTGGCACTTGTTTTAACTCCAACACGTGAACTTGCTCAGCAAATTGATGAAGTTTTGATGCCTCTCGCACGTTCAATTGGTCACGAATCAGTTGTTGTTGCCGGTGGAATGTCATACTCAAAGCAGATCACTGCAATGCGTCGCGGAACCGCTATTTTGGTTGCTACACCTGGTCGTTTAATCGATCTACTTAACAAGGGTGAAGTTCAACTAGATCAACTACAGATCACTGTTCTTGATGAAGCAGATCAGATGGCAGATATGGGCTTCTTGCCTGTAGTTAAGGAAATTCTTGATCAGGCAAAGCTTGATGGTCAGCGTCTTCTTTTCTCTGCAACCCTAGATCGTGGTGTTGATTCATTGGTTCGCCAGTACTTGAAGAACCCAAAGACTCACTCATTGCAAAACGATCGTGCATCTGTTTCAACAATGGAGCACTACGTATTGGTAATGAACCCAACTGATAAAGATGACATCACAAATCAGGTTGCGGCTCGTAACGGTAAGACAATCTTGTTCGTAAAGACTCAGCGCGGTGCAGATCGTTTAGCTGACAAGCTCGCTCATGCAGGTGTGCCAGTTGGTGCATTGCACGGCGGAAAGTCACAAGCGGTTCGTACACGTACTTTGGCGCTCTTTAAGGAGACACCAAATGCTGCACTAGTTGCGACAGATGTTGCAGCTCGCGGTATCCACGTAGATGGAATTTCACTTGTTGTGCATGTTGATGCACCAACAGATCACAAGGATTACCTACACCGTGCAGGTCGTACTGCTCGTGCGGGTGAGGCCGGAACTGTTGTCACCCTTGCAACTACTCGTCAGCAAAAGTCGATCGGTGGACTTACACAGCGCGCAGGAGTAACCCCTAAGTTTGTTGGAGTTACACCACTAAGCACTGAGTTAATGAAGATTACCGGCGCACAGGAACCATCAGGAGTTCCATACATCGTGCCAATCGTTGAAAAGTCAGTACGTAGCGGTGGAAAGCGCCCACGTCCTAACTCAAGTCAACGCCGTCGTCGCCCTCGTTAAAAGATCCATTAATTGATAGGTTTCGCGTTATGACTAACGCGAATCCATTTGCCCAACGAAGCACTCTTGAGTACGAGCTGCCACCATTTGCTCAGATCAAAGAGGAGCATTACCTTCCTGCTTTCTACGAAGGGTGCGCCGCCCAATTAGCTGAAGTACAGGCAATTCTTGATGCTCCAGGTGCTGCGACATTTGAGAACACAATTGTGGCTCTTGAAAAGAGCGGGCAATACTTGATGCGTATGTTGCTGGTTTTTTACAATAAGTCTTCAAGTGACACAAATGACGCGCTCGATGCAATTGAAGAAGAGATTGCTCCAAAGTTAGCTGCGCATCAAGATGCAATTAATTTAAATCCGGCGTTGTTCAAGCGAATCAAGGATCTCTACGATGCCCGCGAATCACTAGGTCTCAATAGCGAAGATGCATGGTTACTTGAGCGCTACTTCAAGGATCTCATTCATGCCGGTGCACATTTAACAGATGCTCAGCGCTCACGTCTAAAGGAACTCAATGAAGAGCTTTCATCCCTTGAAACACAGTTTTCAAAAAATGTTTTGGCAGATACAAATGATTTGGCTGTTCTCGTTGAGACCGTTGAAGAGCTTGATGGCCTAAGCGAAAATGAAATCGCTGCAGCGGCGGCAGCGGCAAAAGATCGTGGACATGAGGGTAAATGGCTTATCGGAATGGTCAATTTCACTGGTAACCCAGTGCTTGATTCGCTTACTAATCGTGATCTCCGTAAAAAGATTATGCAGGCCTCGCTTTTGAAGGCAAATCGCGCAAATGAGAATGACAACAAGCCCGTCCTGCTTAAAATGGTAAAGCTACGTGCAGAGCGCGCCAAGTTGTTTGGCAAGGAAACACATGCTGAGCATGTAATTGCGGTACAAACCGCTGAACATCCAGACAATGTTCATGCGATGCTGCGCAAGATTGCTCCAGCTGCTGTTCGCAATGCAAAGGCAGAGGCAGATGATCTGAAGAAATCAGCTGGAACGGATATTGAAAGCTGGGACTGGGGTTTTTACACCGAAAAGGTTCGTGTAGAAAAGTACAACATCGATACATCAAAGATGCGTCCTTACTTTGAACTCGAGCGTGTTTTACATGATGGTGTTTTCTTCGCCGCAAACAAGTTGTTTGGAGTTACCTTTAAGGAGCGTCCAGATCTTGTTACTTATCATCCGGAAGCTCGTGCCTTTGAGGTTAACAATGAAGATGGAACAAAGGTCGGCTTGTTTATCGCAGACTTTTACACACGTGATTCAAAGCGTGGTGGAGCTTGGATGAACAACTTGGTTGATCAAAACTTCCTATTTAATCAACTTCCTGTTGTTGTAAATAACTTGAATATTCCAAAGCCACCTGCAGGTAAGCCAACCTTGCTTACCTTTTCTGAGACAACAACTCTTTTCCATGAGTTTGGACATGCAATTCATGGCTTCTTGTCGCAGGTTAAGTACCCACGTGTTTCAGGCACAAGTGTTCAACGTGACTTTGTTGAGTTCCCTTCACAAGTAAATGAGATGTGGATCTTGTGGCCTGAGGTTGTAGAGAACTATGCCCGCCACCATGAAACTGGCGAGAAGCTGCCACAAGAGTGGATCGATAGCCTCGAAGCTGCCAGCACCTTCAATGAAGGTCATGCAACAACAAGTTACCTATCTGCTGCGATTCTAGATCTTGCCTGGCACTCACTTAATACAGAGCAAGCGGCAAAGGTCACCGATGTGGTGGCTTTTGAAGCTCAAGCGATTAAGGATTACGGTCTTGATTTCGCACCCGTCCCAACACGTTATCGCTCAACATATTTCAGCCATATCTTTGCCGGTGGTTATTCATCAGGGTATTACGGCTACATCTGGTCTGAGGTTTTGGATGCAGATACCGTTGATTGGTTTAAGGAAAACGGTGGATTAAAGCGCGAAAACGGTGAGCATTTCAAGAACACACTTCTTGGTCGTGGTGGATCTATTGATTCCATGCAGATGTTCCGCAACTTCCGCGGTCGTGACTCCAAGATCGAGCCACTGCTAAAGCGTCGAGGGCTGGCCTAACTACTGAATTGCATTTTCGCGGGGTAGATTTACGACATGAAAATCAACTCTCTTGCTAAGAAGTTCCAGGTAGTTCTCGCCCTAATCGCAGCACTTGTCTTCACCTTCCCTGCGATCGCTTCAGGTGTTCCGACAACGGTTAATTTGACGGTGCACTACCAGCGACCAGGGGGGGATTACCAAAATTGGAATCTTTGGCTTTGGAAAAATATCTCTGCCCCAGGGGATGTTGATGTCGATAGCAATGGAGTGAACTTCACATCGCAGGATGATTTTGGAAAGTTAGCAAAAGTTCAAATTGATGGGATGGATAAGTTTGAAAGCATCGGAATTATTGTCCGTAAAGGCAGCTGGGAAACAAAAGATATTGGTGAAGATCGATTCATAACTCAGATTCCAGATGATGGAAATGTGGAGATTTGGCTGCGACAAGGAGACCCAACCATTCACTACTCAATCCCAACTACGCCGGTCGCAAAGAACCCAGTTCTTGACCAAATAGCGCTGTATGACTCACCGGAATTTATCTCGAAATATACTTACACAGGAAATGATTTGGGAGTTACCTATACAAAGAAAGCTACAACTTTACGAGTTTGGGCTCCAACCGCTACAGCTGTGAATGTAGTTACCTATAAGGAGAGCAACTCACCATACTCATCAGGAAAATTAATTCCGATGAAATACGATGTTAAAGGAACCTGGGTTGCCACACTAAAAGGTGACCAGGATGGAACCGTATTTAATTATCGTGTCCAAGTTAATGGATTCAATAATGAGGCTGTAGATCCCTATGTAAGAGCTACGACAGTCAATGGATTACGTGGCGTTATTGTTGATTTGAGTTCTACTAACCCAAAGGGTTGGGGTATGACTAAGCCACGTTTTAGTGGAAAGCCAACAGATGCAATCATCTACGAACTCCACGTGCGAGATTTATCGATGGATGCATCTAGTGGGTTTCCAGCAGCACAAAAAGGCAAATATGTTGCTTTTACAAATACAAAGACTTCACATAATGGACAAAAAACAGGTGTTGCAGCAATTAAAGATCTCGGGGTAACCCACGTTGAATTACTTCCTATCTTTGATTTTGCCACTGTAGATGAGAACAACCCCACATTTAACTGGGGTTATGATCCACAAAACTACAATGTTCCTGAAGGTTCATACAGCGCAGATCCAACAAACCCTAAGCTTCGAATTACAGAGCTAAAGAGTGCAATATTGTCTTTGCACAAGCAAGGTTTGCGTATAAACATGGATGCGGTTTATAACCATGTCTCAAACGCCAGTTCATTTAGCCAAAACTTGATCGTTCCTAACTACTTCTTCCGTCGTGATGACAATGGAAACCTTACAAGCGGTAGTGGCTGCGGTAACGATGTTGCCTCAGAACGCCCTATGGTCCGGAAATTCATTGTTGATTCAGTCAAATACTGGGCGAATGAATACAACATGGATGGCTTCCGATTTGATCTCATGGGATTAATGGATATCAAAACCATTAATGAGATTACAACAGCGCTCAACAAGATAGATCCTACGATTCTAGTAATCGGTGAAGGATGGAACATGGGCACTTTGCCGGCAAACCAACGAGCAAACCAATTGAATATTGAAAAATTAAGCCGCGTCTCACATTTCAATGATCAGATCAGAGATGGAATCAAGGGTTCAGTCTTTGATTCAGCCGATACTGGTTTTGCAACAGGCAAGTTCACTTCAAAAATGAATGTACAGGCTGGAATTGTTGGAAATACTGATTACTCCACTGAAATTGTCACAAAGTGGACAACAACTACACCAGGTCAATCTGTAAATTATGTGGAGTCACATGACAACATGACCTTGGTAGACAAGATCAAGGCCAGCGTAAAGGATGCCAACCCTTCAGATATCGCACAGCTTTCTCAGTTCGCGACCTCAATCGCTTTCTTGTCACAAGGCCTTCCATTCATGCAGGCGGGGCAAGAGTTCTTGCGATCGAAGAATGGTGACACCAATAGTTACAAATCTAGCGATGCCATTAACTCCCTGAAGTGGGCGACTAGAAAAGCCAACATCTCAACCGTTGATTACTACAAGGGGTTGATCGCTTTGAGAAAGGCCCATCCCGCTTTTAGAATGACAACAACTGAGCAAGTTAAATCAAATCTAAAGTTCTCAAATTCACCTGATGGAACAATTGTTTACACACTAAATGGTGCTGCAGTCAAAGATAAGGCTGCGACAATTGTTGTCATCCATAACGCCAATGTGGGAGAACAGAGCATTTCACTTCCAAAGGGTGGCTCATGGTCTGTCCTGGTTGATGATGGAAAAGCAGGAGTATCAGTAATTCGTAAAGTAACTGGCGACACCCTCAAAGTTGCCGGACGAACCACTGTAGTACTGACTCAGTAGAACCTTCCCTGAGATAAAAGTTCTTTGACTGCTTAGCCAGCAGAGCCAGAACCTGACGGTCCAGCCTTGCGCTGTACTTGTGGTGCGCCACCGCTGCGTTGTCCGCCACGAATCTTTGACCCGGTTTCAGAATGGTTTTGTGTACCCGGTGCGCCTGGCTTGTTCTTCTTAGCTTCCAGTGCAGCAAGCATTCTTGCTTTCATATCATCATTCTTATCGGTCATGAGTTAATCCTACTGCTAAGAGCTTGATTCCTTGTATTCGCGCAATCTCTCAAGAACCTCAGATTCGCGATAACGACGATGCCCGCCTAATGTGCGGATCGCTGTTAACTTTCCAGCTTTTGCCCAGCGTGTAACCGTCTTTGGATTTACATGGAAACGTTGCGCCACCTCTTTAGGGGTCAAAAGAACTTCAGCATCTGGGATGCGGTTCATAACGACTCCTTTAGTTAGTTAATTGCGCGTATATGGGTGAAGTATTGCGATTAATTAAGCGGGTGGCAATACCTATGAGGCTTGCTCGAAGGCCTGAACTAAGCGCCAACGGGACATCAATCGCTGATATCCAACTCCCGCCATCATTCCATCTGAAGCTGAAAGACCTGCAACAGAGTAAGTGACATCTTCAATTGAGGAATCAGATTCAAGACCTTCTTCACCGGAATCACGTAATGCCTTATCCATATAGTTGGCCAAGCCACCGTAATCAAGTTCGACTAATGATTCTGGGTGAAACATTTCTAGCCAAGCAAGTAGATTTTCTAGGTCTTGTTCGACTGGACCTTCACCGAATGCATTGACAACAGCATCATGTGCACCATCACATCGTTGTTTTGCATGAGCAATACTTGTTAATGCGCGTGAATACAAACCATCTCCATTTGTTCCACGAGTACGTTCTTCGGGTGAAAACAAAATGAACCAACGCGGTGGAATAATCCAAGTCTCATTTAAAATATGTGGAACTTTATCGTCAAGTAAATCAACTCCAGCAGTGATTACATCTTCCATGGCAGGTGATACAAAGTACGGAACCACTGTGCTTGGAAGTGAGTCTTTAAAGTTATCAAGTGCCGCCCAACAACGTGTTGCTGTTGCCCACGGTGAAACGAATCGAATGCCATCACGTTCAAGAATGTGGACACCATCTGGTCGACCTGCTGGCGGTTCAGGTTGAACAACGCGATGCATCGCTAACTCTTCTTCTTTATTAAAAGAGAATGGATCGATCTCTACATTCTGCCAACGCAAACGGTCAGCAGCTTCAAATGCTGAAAGAGGTTCGTAGATTCGAAGCGATGCTACGTACGGTGTAGGTCTCACGCACGTGGAATGTAGTTGCCCTCAGCAAATGGATCATCATCATCCTTGCGTGAGGTTGTATCAATCTCGCCATGAAGTTCTTTTGCGAGACGATCTAAATCCATATCTTGCGCGTTGTACTTCAAATCACGTGCAACTTTAGTTTGCTTTGCTTTTGCGCGGCCGCGACCCATGGGCGACCTCCTTCACTAATTGCTGTGCGTCAGGGAGGTAGGTTATCGCGCCTTGTACCCGCCCTCCAAAGTTGAGCGTGGATCTGAGCCTGCGCGCTCGGAAACCACCCCTGCAACCCAAGCTTTCATGCCCCGAGCGGCCAAGGATCGGAGCGCTAGATCGGCAACTGAGGGATCCATGATTGCGCTCATGCCAATGCCACAGTTCCATGTGCGCTCCATATCGGCCTGAGGAACTCCGCCCATCTTGGCCATGAACTCCATTTCAACAGGTAGTGACCATGTTGAACGATCATAGGTAGCTGTTAGGTGATCTGGGATTACACGCGCAGTGTTCTCTGCTATTCCCCCGCCCGTAATGTGAGAAAAAGCGTGCAGATGTTCTGGCATCGCTTTGATTAACGCTAAGCAATCAAGTGTGTAAATCTCAGTTGGAGTCAAAAACACTTCACCTGATGTTTTACCGTACTCACTTACATTGGCATACAGACTTAAGCCTGCCGTCTTAATAATGTGACGAACGAGTGAATATCCATTGGCATGGAATCCGCTAGAAGGCATTCCAATAATCACATCTCCCGCCTTGACGCGGTGTGCACCGAGTTGGCGATCAGCATCTACAACACCGGTTGCTGCTCCGGCAACATCAAACTCGTCATCATCTAGTAAACCAGGATGCTCCGCTGTTTCCCCACCAATCAATGCGGTGTTTGCTTTTGCACATCCGCGGGCAATACCGGCAACGATATCTGCGATATTTTCTGGAATCACTTTTCCAACCGCGATGTAATCTGTCATAAATAGTGGTTCAGCACCACATACAACCAAATCATCAACAACCATTGCTACGAGATCTTCACCGATGGTGTCGTACTTACCAAGAGCGCGAGCGATCTCGGTTTTTGTTCCCACTCCATCAGTTGATGTTGCAAGCAAAGGTTGCTTCATATTCTTTAACTTGCTTGCATCAAACAAACCTGCAAATCCCCCGATGCCCCCCATGACTTCTGGACGTGAAGCCTTAGCAATCGATGCTTTCATTAATTCGACAGCACGGTCTCCTGCATCAATATCAACGCCAGCATCTTTGTATGTAGACATTAGTTACCGTGCACTTCCGTTATTTCTAGGCGCATCTTTCCTTCAGATAAATCTTCTGGGATGCGAATTGGATACTCCCCTGTAAAACAAGCAGAACATAGCCTCTCTGAGGGCACTTCGGTAGAGGAAATGAGGCCTTCAAGCGATACATACCCCAAAGAATCTGCACCGATTGACCGACGGATCTCCTCAACATCTAAGCCATTAGCAATGAGTTCGGCTCGAGATGCAAAATCGATTCCATAATAACAAGGCCATTTAACAGGTGGGGATGAAATACGCACATGAATCTCGCGGGCACCAGCCTCGCGCAGCATACGAACAATTGCCCGTTGGGTATTGCCACGAACAATAGAGTCATCAACTACAACAATTCTCTTGCCCTCAATAATTTCACGTAGTGGATTGAGTTTCAGGCGTATACCTAATTGGCGAATAGTCTGTGAAGGTTGAATAAAAGTTCGTCCAACATACGAGTTCTTGACAAGACCCATTCCAAAGGGAATGCCCGACTCCTTTGCATAACCAATCGCAGCTGGAGTTCCAGATTCAGGAACGGGAATTACAAGATCTGCATCGGCAGGTTGTTCCTTGGCTAGTTGCGCACCAATAGCTACACGAGATTTATGGATTCCACTTCCAGCAATAGTCGTATCTGGTCGAGCCAAGTAGACATATTCAAAGAGACAGCCCTTTGGTTGAGCCTCTGCCCAACGTTGAGAACGGACACCTTGTGCATCAATCGAGATAAATTCGCCAGGTTCAATCTCTCGAACAAAAGCAGCACCAACAATATCTAAGCCAGCACTTTCTGATGCAACTACCCAGCCTGTTTCTAACTTTCCAAGAACCAATGGGCGCACACCATGTCGGTCACGAGCTGCATACAAGGTGTGTTCATCCATAAACACTAATGAGAAAGCACCTTCGAGTTGAGGCAAAACTGTAAGTGCACTGGCCTCTACATTTTTTGAATCCTGAAGTGCGATAAGTGCAGTCATAATTTCAGTGTCGGTTGTTGCGCCACGTGTGTATGTTGCTTCTAATTTTTGAACAAGTTCAGCTAAATCCCCTGTATTGGTGAGATTGCCGTTGTGGGCTAAAGCCAGCGTTCCATACTTAGTTGGGCGCAGGGTTGGTTGAGCGTTGACCCATGTGCTTGAACCGGTGGTGCTATATCTGCAATGCCCGATCGCTAGATTTCCCTTGAGGGTTGCAAGGTCACCTTCGGTAAATACCTGAGAAACAAGTCCCATATCTTTGTAAACAAGGATTCTTTCCCCATCACTCGTTGCTATTCCAGCTGATTCAGTTCCTCGATGTTGCAGGGCGTAAAGACCATAGAAGGTTAACTTTGCAACCTCTTCACCAGGCGCCCACACACCAAAAACTCCACATGCATCCTGTGGACCCTTATCTTCACCTAGAACATTATGGTTGAGTAATCCATCAGGACATCTCATGCTTGTGCTCCTAGCGGTAGATACTGTGATAAATCTGCACGCACACCTGAAGCTGCGATCTTTCCATCATCTAAAGCTTGCGCCCATGACAATTGGCCGCCTGCTAGCGCTAACCAAGTTTGTGCATCCATTTCAATTGTGTTTGGTGGAGTACCACGTGTGTGTGTTGGACCCTCACCACATTGCACCGCTGCATATGGTGGAACTCGAACCTCTATAGCCCGTCCAGGTGCTTTAGCGGTTAAAAGAGCAAGTGTGCTCTTTACCTGTTCAAGTATCTGAGGATCGCGCATATCTTTACCCAAACAACCGTGGAAATGTTGAGGTGTGAGCGATTGATAGCTCTTGTAGGGAAATAACTGCATCATTAATTGTTAATGAGTCTCCCCCGGTTGTGCCAAGCTTGTTGATTGCAATTGCATTTTTCATCGCTAGAGCTTCAAGTTTTGAAGTGTGTGTGGGATCAATTGCAACGATTACACGGCCTGGAGTTTCGCTTAGCAATGCAATTCCAGCATTTTCGATTGTGACTGTTGCGCCAACCTTATGTCGTAAAACCATCTCAGTTAATCCAGCAGATAATCCGCCCTGACTTAAATCATGGGCTGCGGCAAAGAATGAATTACCTTCAAGAAGTAGCTCAATAAGGCGCATTTCATGCTGTAAATCAGCGTTTGGAGATTGCCCGACACGTTGGTTGTGTAAGAAGGCCCACTCGCTGCCTGCAAGATCTCCGTGGGTTTCGCCAAGCAGGTACAGATCTAATCCCGCAGTTGTAAAACTCATAGGAGTTCGTGTGCGCACATCTTGAATAACACCAAGAACACCAATAATTGGTGTTGGCAAAATAGCAACCGCGCCAGTTTGATTATAGAAAGAGACATTTCCGCCAGTTACCGGCAGACCCATCTCTAGGCAACCATCAGCTAATCCGCGAACCGATTCAGCAAACTGCCACATTACACCTGGATCTTCAGGAGAGCCAAAGTTAAGACAGTTAGTTACGGCAAGAGGTCGTGCACCAGCTGTAGCAATATTACGTGCAGCTTCTGCAAGGGCCAACTTTGCACCTTGATAAGGGTTCAAGTACGACCAGTTTGCATTTGCATCAGTTGAGATGGCTACACCAAGATTTGTTTTTTCATCGATCCGAATCATTCCTGAATCATCAGGTTGAGATTGAATAGTATTTCCTTGAACATACTTGTCATACTGAGATGTAACCCAAGACTTATCTGCAAGGTTTGGTGCTGCAGCCAGTTTTAAAACCGCAGCTTTAATTTCTGCTGCTGATACAGGAATTGGAACATTAACTCTTTGTGAATTCACTTGATTGATGTAATCAGGCTGTGCCAGCGGACGGTTGTAAACAGGACCATCATGAGCCACTGTGCGCGGTGGTACATCAACAATTAACTCACCATTCCAGGTAATCTCAAGGTGTTTACCATCGGTAACCTCACCAATAACGGTGACGGTTACATCCCACTTCTTGCAGATTTCAAGAAAGCGATCAATATTCTTCGGCTCAACGATTGCGCACATGCGCTCCTGCGACTCTGACATCAAGATCTCTTCGGGTGATAGCGAAGGATCGCGCAACGGAACCTTGTCCAACTGCACCTTCATGCCGCCAGAACCACCTGAAGCCAACTCGCTAGTTGCGCAGGATAAGCCTGCTCCGCCAAGGTCTTGGATGCCTACGACTAGATCTTCAGCGAAGATTTCTAGTGAGCACTCAATTAAAACTTTTTCAACAAATGGATCGCCCACCTGAACGCTAGGACGCTTGGTAGAACCGCCCGCACCAAATGTTTCAGAGGCAAGCACAGATACTCCACCGATTCCGTCACCACCTGTTTTTGCTCCATACAAAACCACTAAATTGCCCGCACCTGCAGCTTTAGCCAATTTAATATCGCTGTGCTTCATAACGCCAACACACAAAGCATTTACAAGTGGATTGCCTGCGTAAGTTTCATCAAAGGTAACCTCACCACCAATATTTGGTAGACCCAAACAGTTTCCATACCCACCAACTCCAGCAACAATTCCCGGTAATACGCGTCGAGTATCAGGCGCATCCGCAGGACCAAAACGCAATGGATCCATAACCGCGATTGGCCGAGCTCCCATAGTCAAGATGTCGCGAACAATTCCGCCAACTCCCGTTGCCGCTCCTTGATATGGCTCAACAAATGATGGGTGGTTGTGAGATTCAATTTTGAAAGTTACCGCATATCCCTGTCCAACATCGACAACACCAGCGTTTTCACCAATACCAACTAGAAGTGCATCGGACTTAGGCGCTTTTTCACCAAACTGCTTTAAGTGAACCTTTGATGATTTGTATGAACAGTGCTCAGACCACATCACCGAATACATCGCCAGCTCTGATGATGTTGGACGACGGCCGAGAATTTCCTTAATGCGTGCATACTCATCGGGCTTTAGGCCAAGCTCTGCAAAAGGTTGCGAGTTATCGGGTGTTGTTTGTGCGATTGCAACGGTATCTAAAGCCATTACTTCACCATCGCATTCAAAATCGATGTAAAGAATCCGAGTCCTTGAGCTGTAGGGCCAGTTAACTCATCAATAGCGTGCTCTGGATGAGGCATCAAACCAACAACATTGCCCTTAGCGTTGCTGATTCCAGCGATCAAATTACGGGATCCGTTGGGGTTTTCACCCACATATCTGGCTATTACACGGCCTTCGCCTTCCAGCATTGCAAGGGTTTGGTCATCGCACTGAAAGGAGCCTTCTCCATTTTTTAAAGGGATAACTATCTTTTCCCCCTGTTTGAAGGAGCTTGTCCACGCAGTTTGATTATTCACAATTTCAATCTCTTGATCTCGGCACAAGAAATGCAAATCTGAGTTTCTTGTTAATGCACCTGGCAACAAGTGAGATTCGCATAAGACTTGGAAACCATTACAGATTCCAAGCACCGGCATTCCTTCATTAGCGGCTTCAATGACTAATTCCATAACAGGTGCAAATCGTGAAATCGCTCCACAGCGAAGGTAATCACCATAAGAAAATCCACCAGGCAAGATCACTGCATCTACGTTCTTGAGATCTGCATCGCCATGCCAAAGTGCGATTGCTTCGGCACCGCCTGCAATTACTGCACGTGCAGCATCACGATCATCCAGAGTTCCTGGAAATGTAATGACTCCTACGCGCATTACTTTTCTACTCTCACTACGTAATTCTCGATTACTGGGTTGGAAAGCAATACTTCAGCTGCTTTTTCTACTTCGGCAAGTTGTGCCGCTGTTGGTTCGCCCTCAACCTCAATTTCAAAACGTTTTCCTTGGCGGACAGCTTGAGCAAAGTTAAATCCAAGACGTGGCAAGGCGGATGCAACAGCATTTCCTTGAGGATCAAGAATCTCGGGCTTCAACATCACATCAACCACGATCTTTGCCATTTGTATTTCTCCCTTTTAGAACTTGCTACCGGTGATTCGGAAAAATGCCTCTTCATAACGTTGTGCTGTCTTCTCTACGATTTCAGCTGGTAGTTCAGGGGGTGGGCTATTTCTATCCCATCCGCTGGATACTAGGTAATCACGTAGAAACTGTTTGTCATATGAAGGTTGCGCGCCGCCTGGCTTCCATGTGGAGGCCTCCCAAAACCTTGAAGAATCAGGGGTGAGAGCCTCATCGCCCAGAGTTATCTGCCCGGTGTCAGAGCGGCCAAACTCAAACTTTGTATCTGCGACGATGATTCCGCGACTGGTCGCAAACTCTGATGCGGTGTCATATAACTTAATTGTTAAATCTCGTAGTTGCGCAGCATCTTCTGCCCCCACAATAGAAGTAGCTTCATCAAAAGTAATATTTATATCGTGATCGCCGATTTCAGCTTTTGTCGCTGGAGTAAAGATGGTGCCCGGAAGTTGTGAACCATCAAGTAGTCCTTCTGCCAATAAGTTGCCGCAGACAGCTTTATTGTTTTGATACTCGCTCCAGCCACTTCCAGTTAAGTACCCACGTGCAACACATTCAACTTCAAACATCGTTAGTGGCTGCACTATTACCGCCCGATCTTCTACTACTGAAGGAACATCTGTAGAAATAATGTGATTGCCAACAATGTCTTCTAATAATTCAAACCAAAATAAAGATAGTTGAGTTAGAACTGCTCCCTTGCCCGGAATAGTTGTTGGCATCACCCAGTCGTATGCTGATATTCGATCAGAAGCCACAAGCAAGATTTGCTTCTTATCGTTGATGTAAAGATCACGAACTTTTCCGGTGCGCAGAGGTGTCCACCCAGGTATTGAAGGTGCTGGCGGTGGACCAGCTAGACCGAAGCCGCTCACCGAATAGAGCCGGGTTTGTACTGCACAGCTGCAGGGTGCGCGGATGTAATCGCTTCGATGCGATGTACAACTCGTGCCACTTGCTGGCGAGCCTCGCCAGTAAATTCAATGGGGTCGCTGATTAACTCATTTAGCGCTGCACGATCAAGAGGCAGACGTGTATCAGCGGCGAGATCATCAAGAAGCGTGTTCTTCTTTCCCTCACGCATACCTAACGCAGCCTTAACTGCATGCTCTTTAATCACTTCATGCGCGATTTCGCGGCCAACACCTGCTTTAACAGCCGCCATCAATATCTTTGTGGTGGCTAAAAATGGTAAATAACGGTGTAATTCAGCGTTGATTACAGCTGGAAATGCGCCAAACTCATCGAGAACTGTCAGCATTGTTTCCAGCAATCCATCAATCGCATAAAAGGCATCAGGTAGTGCAACGCGACGAACAACGCTGCATGAAACATCCCCTTCATTCCATTGATCCCCAGAAAGTTCACTAACCATTGATGCGTATCCGCGAAGCACGACCGCAAGACCATTGACTCGTTCGCATGAACGGGTGTTCATCTTGTGAGGCATTGCGCTGCTACCAACTTGGCCAGCTTTGAATCCTTCAGTTACAAGTTCTGCACCAGCCATTAAGCGAATTGAGGTTGCAAGGGATGATGGCGAAGATGCAATTTGAACCAATGTTGTTACAACATCATAATCAAATGAACGTGGGTAAATCTGGCCAGTTGAATCTAAAACTTTGTTGAATCCGAGTTCTTTAGCGATAGCACCCTCTAATGTAAAGTGGGCATCTGATGAACCAAGCAGATCTATTGAATCTTGGGCTGTTCCAACCGGTCCTTTAATTCCGCGCATTGGATAACGATCTTGTAGCGCAGTCAATCTTTCAAACGCAAATAACAACTCTTCGGCAGAAGATGCAAATCGCTTTCCTAAAGTTGTGACCTGTGCCGGAACATTATGTGAACGTCCCGCGATAGGTTGATCTGCATACTGCGCCGCGCGTTCACCAAGTCGAGCTAAAAGTGTTACAACCTTGTCATGAACTATCTCTAACCCATCACGAATCTGAAGTGCTTCGATGTTCTCTGTTAAATCGCGGCTTGTCATTCCGGCATGAATTGCTTCATGACCTGCTAATGCGTTGAACTCTTCAATTCGAGCTTTTACATCGTGACGGCTCTGTTTTTCACGGGCATCAATCGATGCTAAATCCACCTGTGTAATTACCTTTTCGTAATCTGTAATTACATCTTTGGAGATCTGATGTCCTAGGGTTGATTGAGCGCGCATGACCGCGATCCAGAGCTTGCGTTCGGCGATGATTTTGGCCTCTGGTGCGAAGATTTCACGCATCGCAGCTGATGCATATCGGCTAGCAAGCAGGCTCATTGGTGAATTATCCGTCATTTAATTGCCCTTCTCCGCGACCGACGCATTAAGCGCGATATCTGATCGATAAAAGGATCCAGCCAGTGAGATTTGGCTGATTGCTCGATAGGCAAGGTTGCGGGCCTCGGTGAGATCTTCTCCCACACCGGTAACAGTCAGGACGCGGCCACCAGATGCAACAAGCTCATGTTCCTTTATTGATGTGCCTGCGTGAAAGATTGAAACATTATTGATCGAAGAAAATCCCGAGACAACTCCGCCGGATTGAGGAGCAGATGGATATCCCTGTGCCGCAAGCACAACTGTTACCGCCGATTCATCTCTCCACTCCAAAGAGGTTCCACCTAAATCTCCAGTTGCTGCCTTGAACAATAAGGTTGCAAGAGGAGTTTTCAATCGTGGAATCAAAACCTGAGTTTCAGGATCGCCAAAGCGTGCATTAAATTCAATGACTCGAGTTCCATGATCTGTTAATGCAAGACCTGCGTACAGCAACCCGACAAAAGGTGTTCCGCGAGCAGCCATCTCAGCAATCATGGGTGCAAGAACTCTTGTGTATGTATCTTCAATAATGTCAGATGGAGCCCACGGCAATGGTGAGTAAGCACCCATTCCACCAGTGTTTGGCCCCTTATCTCCATCAAAAGCTCGCTTAAAATCTTGTGCAGGTTGCATCGGAATTATCCTTGTTCCATCACTGATTCCAAATAAGGAAACCTCTGGACCATCAAGGAACTCTTCAATTACTACCCGCTTACAAGCAAGTGCATGTTTTAAAGCTTCCTGTCGATCAAGGGTTACAACAACACCTTTACCAGCAGCTAATCCATCATCTTTTACAACATATGGTGCATCAAATGCATCCAACGCAATTTCGATCTCTTCCTTACTGGTGCATGTGAAGCTATGTGCGGTTGGTACTCCAGCATCACGCATAACCTCTTTAGCAAAGTGTTTAGATCCCTCAAGCTGAGCCGCTGCTTTTGAAGGACCAAAAACAGCGATATTGGCTGCTCTGAGATCATCTGCAACACCATTAACGAGAGGAACTTCTGGGCCTACAACAACTAAATCAATCTGCAAGCTCTTAGCTAATTCAACAATTGCAGAGTTATCTGTAACTGCAATTGGATGGCACTGCGCAAACTCTGCTATCCCTGGGTTTCCAGGAGCTACATGAAGTTCAGTACATGCTGGATCTGCTTGTAGTCCTACCCCTAGTGCGTGTTCGCGACCGCCGCTTCCGACTAGGAGGATTTTCATTCTTAGATGAAATCCTTTACGACAATTGTTTGATCTCGCCCGGGGCCAACGCCAATTGCACTCATTGGAGCTCCCGAGATTTTCTCAAGGAATGCAACGTAATCTTGAGCATTCTTTGGAAGATCAGACAACTTACGTGCACCTGAAATATCCTCGGTCCAGCCAGCTAAGTACTCGTAAATTGGCTTTGCATGGTGGAAATCTGTCTGTGATGCAGGAAGTTCCTCAACACGCTTTCCATCAATCTCGTAAGCAACACATACTGGAATCTTTTCCCAACCAGTTAACACATCTAGCTTGGTTAGGAAGAAATCAGTTAAACCATTGACGCGAACCGCATAACGAGCAATCGGTGCATCAAACCAACCGCAGCGACGTGCACGACCGGTCGTAACACCAATTTCTCCACCAATACGACGAAGAGCTTCTCCATCTTCATCAAAGAGTTCCGTTGGGAAAGGTCCGCTACCCACACGAGTTGTGTAAGCCTTTAAAATTCCGATTACGCGATCAATCTTTGTAGGCCCAATACCTGAACCTGTGCATGCACCGCCTGCTGTTGGATTACTTGAAGTTACAAATGGATATGTGCCGTGATCAACATCGAGCAAGGTGCCCTGAGAACCCTCTAAAAGCACCTTCTTTCCAGCTTTTAACGCCTCATCAAGAATCAAAACGGTATCTGCAACATATGGGCGCAAGATATCGGCGTACTTCAAATACTCTTCAAGAACTTCATCAACCTCAATGTTTTTACGGTTGAAAACTTTGATAAGGATCTGGTTTTTATCACGCAACGCACCCTCGAGCTTTTGGCGAAGGATTGATGGATCAAATAGATCCTGAACGCGAATACCGATGCGGTTGATCTTGTCTGCGTAAGCAGGTCCGATTCCACGACCGGTTGTACCGATCTTTGACTTGCCCAAGAAACGTTCGGAGACCTTGTCGATTGTGCGGTGATAAGGAGTAATCAAGTGAGCATTTGTGGAAATCAACAGCTTGCTTGTATCGATTCCGCGTTCATTTAACCCACGAATCTCTTCGAGTAAAACACCCGGATCGATTACAACTCCATTTGCAATTACTGGAATTACGTTAGGGGAAAGAATTCCTGATGGAAGCAGGTGAAGTGCGTATTTTTGATCGCCAATTACAACGGTGTGACCGGCGTTGTTTCCGCCTTGATAGCGAACAACGTAATCAACGCGATCACCCAACAGGTCGGTAGCTTTACCCTTGCCTTCGTCGCCCCACTGAGCGCCAAGTAATACCAATGCAGGCATGAGTAAAGCCTTTCCGACTAGTTGTTAATTACTTAAGTGATGTAGTTCCTGTTGAACGAAGATCTTCACAAGCACGAACAACACGAGCCGCCATTCCTGCTTCTGCCGCCTTGCCCCATGCGCGTGGGTCGTAAGCCTTCTTGTTTCCAACTTCACCGTCGATCTTGAGAACGCCGTCGTAGTTCTTAAGCATGTGATCCACAACTGGGCGTGTAAATGCGTACTGGGTATCTGTATCAACATTCATCTTAATTACACCGTAATCAAGTGATTCGCGGATCTCTGAAAGTAGTGAGCCAGAACCACCATGGAATACCAAATCCATTGGCTTGCTTCCTGCTGGAAGACCAAGCTTTGCAGAAACCGCTTCCTGCAATGTTGCAAGAATCTTTGGTTGCAGAACAACATTTCCTGGCTTGTAAACACCGTGAACATTTCCAAATGTTGCTGCCACCATGTAGCGAGCATTTGCATCTGTGCCAAGGGTTTCAATTGTTAGAAGTGCATCCTCTGGAGTTGAGTACAGCTTTGCATCATGTTTTGCCTCGATGCCATCTTCTTCTCCACCAACAACACCGATTTCAATCTCAAGAATTGTCTTGGCTGCAACTGACATAGCCAACATTTCCTTAGCGACCTTCATATTTTCAGTCATATCTACCGCTGAACCGTCCCACATATGTGAGCTAAACAATGGAGCCTTACCTGACTTGATTCGATCTGCACCAAAAGCAAGAAGTGGACGCATGAAGCCATCTAACTTTTCTGCTGGGCAGTGATCTGTATGGATTCCAATATTTACTTTGTAGTTCTTTGCAACTACATGTGCATACTCTGCGAGCGCAACTGCACCATCAACCATGTTCTTAACTGTTGAGCCTGATGCGTATTCAGCACCACCCCATGAGAATTGAATGATTCCATCTGACTCTGCTTCGGCGAAACCACGAATAGCAGCAGTCAGGGTTTGTGATGATGAAACATTGATTGCTGGATAAGCGAATGCACCCTTTTTGGCGCGATCCAACATGTCTGCATAAATTTCAGGGGTTGCAATTGGCATAGTGTGACTCCTATGGGCTCGTTGTAAATCTTTAGACTGAGCGCTTCGTTGAGTCGTCTAGAGGCTTACGGCCAATCCTCTCACCTCCACCCGCGCCGCACAAAAAGACCCTCCGCGCACCATGCTGGGAGGGTCTTTAAGCGGGGGATTTACCGTATTAGCTCACTGTTTTTAAGGCGTTAGCCAAGAACTTGGCCAGGGCCGCTACTAGTACTGGGTTACTCAGAAGCTTGATGAGAGCCAGAATAAATGAGGTCAGCATTGTGTCTCCTTTCCGAGGGGACATCTTCAAGGCAGCGCTCATTCAAAAAATCACCACTGAATCTGCTGTTGATAACAATGTTCAGCAGGTAGCCTCTAACGTTATGAGCCAAGATCACGAGTCCCTAGAGAACCTGCTTACTGAGGATCGCCAGTTTCCACCGACTGCAGAGTTTGCTGCGCAAGCCAATGCAACGGCAGAGCTTTACGATTTGGCTGAAAAGGATCGGTTGGCCTTTTGGGATCAACAAGCAAAGGCGCTGAGTTGGGAAACTCCATGGACGCAAACCCTGAAGTGGGAAGCGCCATATGCACAATGGTTTGTTGGTGGAAAGATCAACGCATCATTTAATGCTCTTGATCGACATGTAATTGAGGGTCGCGGTGATCGAGTTGCTTTCCACTTTGAGGGAGAACCTGGCGATACCCGAACAATTACCTACGCACAGTTGCTGACTGAGGTTAAGAAAACTGCAAATGCGCTTATTGAGTTAGGTATTCAAGCTAAAGATCGAGTTGCAATTTACATGCCGATGATTCCAGAGGCTGCTATTGCAATGCTGGCATGCGCGCGAATTGGTGCAGCACATTCAGTTGTATTTGGTGGTTTCTCTGCCGATGCTTTGTTATCTCGTATTCAAGATGCAGATGCACAATTAGTAATTACAGCTGACGGTGGTTTTAGAAAGGGTGGAGCCTTTGCTTTAAAGCCCGCGGTCGATGAGGCGCTAAAGGGTCAACACAATGTTAAGAAGGTTTTGGTAGTTCAACGCACCAAACAAGAAACCGCATGGAACTCGGCAACAGATATCTGGTGGCACGATATTGTCGATCGCCAATCAGCTGAACACACTGCACAGGGCTTTGATTCCGAGCACCCGCTCTTTATTTTGTACACATCGGGAACCACCGCCAAGCCAAAGGGCATCTTTCATACAACTGGTGGTTACCTGACCCAAGCCGCCTATACCCATCGCGTTGTCTTTGATATTAAGCCTGAAACCGATGTTTACTGGTGCACAGCCGATGTTGGTTGGATTACCGGTCATAGTTACATTGTTTATGGACCGTTAATGAATGGTGCTACACAAGTAATGTATGAAGGAACCCCAGATACCCCACACAAGGGACGCATCTTCGAACTTATTGAAAAGTATGGTGTGACGATTTTGTATACCGCACCAACATTGATCCGTACCTGGATGAAGTGGGGAGATGAGCATCCGAAGAAATTTAATCTTTCATCACTTCGGTTACTGGGCTCCGTTGGAGAACCAATCAATCCAGAAGCGTGGATGTGGTACCGAGAAGTAATTGGTGGAAATCGCTGCCCAATCGTTGATACCTGGTGGCAAACAGAAACAGGCGGAATCATGATCTCGCCTTTGCCTGGAGTTACCGCAACTAAACCTGGTTCTGCAATGACACCAATTCCAGGAATCAGCGCAGTGGTTGTTGATGATGATGCCAACCCTGTTGCAAAGGGTCACGGTGGATTCTTAATTCTCGATAAGCCATGGCCCGGAATGTTGCGAGGTGTTTGGGGCGAAGATGAGCGGTACAAGGAAACATATTGGTCACGGTTTGAAGGAATCTACTTTGCGGGCGATGGTGCAAAGTTAGATAAGGATGGTGCGATCTGGTTACTTGGTCGCGTTGACGATGTCATGAATGTTTCTGGCCACCGTATCTCAACAACTGAAGTTGAATCCGCGCTTGTTTCACATGAAGCTGTCGCAGAAGCTGCCGTGGTTGGTGCACATGATGCAATGACAGGACAGGGAATTGTCGCCTTTGTGATCTTGCGCGGCGGAGTTGCTCACGCCAGTGGTGAAAAGTTGGTGACAGAACTTCGAAACCATGTTGCAAAGGAGATCGGTGCGATCGCTAAGCCCCGACAAATTTTGGTTGTAGCCGAGCTTCCTAAGACCCGAAGCGGCAAAATCATGCGTCGATTACTTAAAGATGTCGCTGAAAATCGCCAAGTTGGAGATGCAACAACCCTTGCAGATCCCAATGTGATGAAGCTGATCTCTGAAGGTTTAAACACCTCAAAGGATGAGGACTAAAGCTGCACTCCTAGGTATTTTTCGGTGAGTGACACAATCTCTTCGAGATCTTTGATGATTCCAACATGCTTATAAGCAACTGAACCATCAGCTGCAATAAACCAGGTAACAGGTACCCCTAAACCAAAGTACTCACGTGAGCGACCATCTGGGTCATACAAATTGGGCCAAGTGATTCCATTGCGTTCTACAAAGGTGCGGCCATCATCAAAGTTTGCTTCTTCGACATCAACGCCAATTAACTGAACCTTATCCTTTGCTCTTTCATGAAAAGCACGCAGTACGGGCATCTCTTTCTTGCATGGTCCACACCATGAGCCCCACACATTGATAACCATAGGTCCACGTAACGCACCTAACTGTGCGCCTTCACTTCGATCTAAACAATCTAATTGAACGCCACCGGTAAAGCTTTGATCTTGTGAAATTGATTCACAAGAAAGTACCTCGCCTTTTACATATGAAGTTGAAGGAGAGCATGCGGTCAGCAGCAATAAGACTGATGCAGCTAACGCCTTTTTCATCTGAAATCCTTATCTGTTTTCACCAACAGTAACGCTTTCTCTTTATCCATCTCACCAATTCCAACACTTGGACAGATTTTTGCTACAGGACATGCTCCACATGCAGGCTTACGTGCGTGACAGATTCTACGACCATGCCAAATCATTCGCTGTGAAAGATTTGTCCATTCAGGTTGTGGAATCAACTGTTGAACTATCATTTCAACCTTTACTGGATCGGTCTCTTTAGTCCAACCGAAACGTCGTGACAATCTTCCGAAGTGTGTATCAACTGTTATCCCTGGTGTATCAAATGCATGACCTAAAACAACATTTGCAGTTTTACGTCCAACGCCCGGCAAAGTAATGAGCTCTTCAAGAGTGCGTGGTACTTCTCCTTCAAAATCCTCTAACAGCTTGATGTTAAGCGCCTTTATATTGCGGGCCTTTGCTCGATAAAAACCAGTTGAATGGACCAGATCTTCAATCTCATGAATATCTGCCTTTGCATACGCCTTTGGATTCTTATACTTTTTAAAGAGGGCAGGAGTTACGGTGTTAACTCTCTTATCTCTGCATTGAGCGCTCAATACAGTCGCAATGATTAGTTCAAGCGGGTTTGTAAAATCTAATTCGCAGCGGATATTTGGGTAAGTCTTGGTAAGGATGCGATAGACCGCCTTAGCCCCTTTTCGGGTTTCGCTATCGACCTTCATGGGTAGTAAAGTACTCCTCGTGAGCACAGAACAAGATGTTGTACGTAAAGCCCCACTGTTTACCGCCCTGGATGATGCAGCTGCGGCTTCTTTGCGCGCATCAATGGACTCTGTAAAGATCGCTAAGGGCTCGGTTTTATTCGCTGAAGGCGATGAGGGTGATCACCTGTATGTGATCGTCGATGGAAAGCTCAAACTTGGAACATCCAGTGGTGATGGCCGTGAAAACCTTCTCTCAATCCTTGGACCTGGCGAGATGTTTGGCGAACTCAGCCTCTTTGATCCAGGCCCACGCACATCGACCGCGACCGCTGTTACAGATGCGAAGTTGCTCAGCCTTGGTCAGGAAAAATTAATTCCTTGGCTTGCGGAAAATCCTCAAGTTGCACTGCACTTACTTGCTCGCTTGGCCCAACGTTTACGTCGCACTAATGAAGCAGTTGGCGATTTAGTGTTTTCTGATGTTCCAGGTCGTGTTGCAAAGGCTCTTATCGATCTAGGTGAGCGTTTTGGAAAGCAAACCGATGAAGGTTTATTTGTTCACCACGACTTAACTCAAGAAGAGTTAGCTCAATTAGTTGGTGCATCCCGCGAAACCGTTAACAAAGCACTTGCCGATTTCGCAGGACGCAACTGGTTAAAGCTAGATGGTCGTGCAGTTCTAATTACAGATTTCCAACGCCTATCAAAGCGCGGTAAATAGTTAGTCGGTAATTTCGACTGTTAGTTCGATCTCCACAGGTGAGTTCAGTGGAAGCTCTGCAATACCAACAGCGCTACGTGCATGTTTTGCACCATCGCCCCAGATAGAAATAAAGAGCTCTGAAGCACCGTTGACTACACCTGGATGCCCGATAAAGCCGGGAACTCCATTGACGTAACCAACTACACGAACGATCTTTGTAATCTTGTTGACATCTGCAACGGTTTCAACAGCTGCCAGACAGTTAAGTGCACAAATCTGTGCAAGCTCCTTTGCACGCTCAGGAGTGATCGCTCCATTAACCTTTCCAGTTCCTGCCATTTCACCATTAGCTAATGGAAGTTGTCCGGCGGTGAAAACTAAATTACCTGTGCGGATTGCAGGAACATATGCAGCAACTGGCTTTGCAGCAACTGGTAGCTCTAAACCAAGCTCTGCAAGCTTTGCGCGTACATCAACCTTGTTCATGCAACTGCTCGCTTCATGTAAGCAACTAGCTGCTCACCAGTTCCTGGTGCTGGAATAACTTGTACAAGCTCCCAACCATCTGAACCCCATGTATCAAGAATCTGTTTTGTTGCATGTGAAAGAAGTGGAACCGTTGCGTATTCATACTTTGTCATTTGTTGAGACTCTCCTTCACTAGTGATGAAACAAGTGCTCCATCTGCCTTTCCTGCAATCTTTGGCTTAATCGCGCCCATTACCTTGCCCATATCTGCAGGACCTGCAGCACCGGTTGATGCAATTGCAGCAGCGATGATCTGCTTGATCTCGTCTGCACTTAATTGGGCCGGCAAATACTTAGCGATAACTTCGCCTTCAGCCTTTTCTAGCGCCGCCTTTTCTGCATGGCCTGCACCTTCAAATGCTTCAGCTGCTTCACGACGCTTCTTTGCTTCACGTGACAAAACAACGATTACCTCATCGTCGCTTAGTACGCGTGCCTCTTTTCCTGCCACCTCTTCATTAGTGATTGCAGTTAGAACCATGCGAATGGTGCTCGATGTGATCTCGTTGCGACCGCGAATTGCTTCAGTTAGGTCTGAACGTAGGGTTTCTTTAATGCTCATTTCGTTAACTCTACCGCCAAAAGTTCAGCGATTTGAGCGGTGTTTAGCGCAGCGCCCTTACGAAGATTGTCTCCGCAAAGGAACAAATCAATAGCTTTCTTGTCATCTAGTGACTGGCGTACACGACCAACCCAAGTCTCATCAGTTCCAACTACATCATTTGGAGTTGGGAACTTCTTATTTTCTGGATCATCCAACAAGATAATTCCGGCAGCTTTTTCAAGCACCTTTTGCGCTGCTTTGCGAGAGATTTCAGTTTTAAATGTTGCATGCACAGCTAATGAATGTGTTGTTAGAACTGGTACACGAACACATGTTGCGGAAACCTTGAGCTTTGGCATTCCTAGAATCTTGCGTGATTCATTGCGAACCTTGAGCTCTTCAGATGAGTAGCCCGCTTCTTTGAGAGAACCCGCCCATGGAACAACGTTGAGCGCCAAAGGTGCTGGGAAAACATCATTCTTTGTCACAACGGTGCGAACATCACCAGTTGCTTCGCCGAGATTCTTTCCGGCGACCGCTGAAATCTGCTCACGCAGTGCATCAATTCCAGGTTGTCCTGCACCAGATGCAGCTTGGTAGGAGGCAACAACAAGTTCCTTAAGACCGAACTTTTTATTGAGTGCACCCATTGCAACGATCATTGACAACGTTGTGCAGTTTGGATTTGAAATGATGCCCTTAGGACGCTTCTTAATATCCTTCGGATTAACTTCAGGTACTACCAATGGAACCTTTGGATCCATACGGAACGCACCTGAGTTGTCAACAACGATCGCACCACGAGCAGCCGCAATAGGTGCCCACTCTGCTGAAACCTCATCTGGAACATCGAACATTGCTACATCGATGCCATCAAAGGCTTCAGGTGAGAGAGCTACGACAGTTAGCTCTTCTCCACGACACACCAATTTCTTTCCTGCACTGCGAGCAGAGGCGATCAGACGGATCTCGCCCCACACATCTTTACGCTCAGACAAGATGCTGAGCATTACTGTGCCAACGGCACCTGTTGCACCAACGACTGCAAGTGAAGGCTTCTTGGCAACTTTCTTAACTTTTTTACTCATCGTCCTGTACCTCCGTAAACAACCGCTTCGCTTTGATCTGCATCAAGCTCAAAAGCGGTGTGTGCAGCCTTTGCACCACGTTCTAGATCAGCCTGACGGCAAATAATTGAGATGCGAATTTCAGAGGTTGAAATCATTTCGATGTTCACGCCTGCATCAGACATTGCACCGAAGAATGTCGCTGTAACACCAGGGTGTGAGCGCATACCAGCACCAACTAATGACAATTTGCCGATCTGATCATCGTATTGAATTGATGCAAAACCAACTTCTCCTTGCAGCTTTTGCAGGATCGCAGTTGCTGATGCGCCTTCTGCCTTTGGCAAGGTAAATGAAATATCTGTAAGGCCGGTTGCTGCTGCAGAGACATTTTGAACTATCATATCGATGTTGATATCTGCATCTGCGATTGCTTGGAAGATACGTGCAGCAACACCGGTGCGGTCAGGTACTCCGACGATCGTTATCTTTGCCTCAGATTTATCATGTGCGATTCCTGAGATGATTGCTTGCTCCATGGCTCCTCCTTCAGGATGATCTTTGACCACCCAGGTTCCTTCATTGGTTGTAAAAGATGAACGTACGTGAATTGGTAAGTTGTAACGGCGCGCATATTCAACGCAACGTAGATGCAAAACCTTTGCTCCGCTTGCCGCAAGCTCTAACATCTCTTCGTAAGTAACTGTCTTTAACTTACGTGCTGCAGGAACAACTCGAGGATCTGCGCTAAAGACTCCATCAACATCTGTGTAAATTTCACACACATCTGCATCAAGTGCTGCAGCTAATGCAACCGCTGTTGTATCGCTACCTCCGCGACCAAGTGTTGTTACATCCTTTGTATCTTGTGAAATTCCCTGAAAGCCAGCAACGATTGCAATTGCACCGCTATCTAGCGCTTCCTTGATTCGACCCGGTGTCACATCAATGATGCGAGCGCGACCATGTGCAGATGTTGTGATCACACCTGCTTGGCTTCCGGTAAATGACAAAGCTTCGTGGCCCAAATTGTTAATCGCCATTGCAAGCAGAGCCATTGAGATTCGCTCGCCTGCCGTTAACAACATATCTAGCTCGCGGCCCTGAGGAATCGGAGTGATCTGTTCTGCCAGATCAATGAGCTCGTCGGTGGTATCGCCCATGGCCGAGACCACAACAACAACCTGATTACCGTCCCGCTTGGCCGCCACAATTCTGTTGGCTACCCGCTTCATGCCCTCGGCATCGGCGACTGAAGATCCGCCATATTTCTGAACAATGAGTCCCATGGCTCAATCATGAACTAGATATCCACCTGGGGCTACTCAATTTCCGGCGTTTCTTAAATAATGAGACGGGGTGCGTTTCAAATAATGAGATTAAACATCCCTGCGTCCTTCAAAGGCACGACCGAGCGTGACCTCATCGGCGTACTCCAAATCTCCGCCTACCGGCAGACCGCTAGCTAAACGGGAGACCTTGATATCCATCGGCTTAATCAGGCGGGATAGATAAGTAGCTGTCGCCTCACCTTCCAGGTTTGGATCGGTCGCCAGGATGACTTCGACGATATCGGCATCTGCCAAACGAACCATTAATTCACGGATACGAAGTTGTTCCGGACCGATGCCATCGATCGGAGAGATCGCTCCGCCAAGCACATGGTACTTACCGCGGAATTCGCGGGTACGTTCGATTGCAATTACATCTTTGCTCTCTTCAACCACACAAATGATTGTGTTGTCACGACGAGGATCGCGACAGATACGACACTCATCCTCTTCAGAAACATTTCCACACTGAACACAAAACTTAACCCGCTCTTTAACTGTGCGAATTGAATCAACTAGCGCTGATGCAACCTCAGAATCAGATTGCAAAATATGGAATGCAATACGTTGCGCACTCTTTGGACCGATTCCTGGCAGGCGACCTAGTGCATCAATAAGATCTTGAATTGCACCTTCGTACATACCTGACATCTATTACTTGCCCTCAACAATTTTTGCGCCAAGCTCTTTTGCAAGCAACGCTGCACCGGTCAACTGCACAGGATCATTTGGTGCCTCAGATGTTCTTGTCTCACGTGCCGCGGGTGTGTTTGTATCAATCGATGGATCAACAACCACCGCAATCTTTCGATCCAACCCCACCACATCAATAAATGCGTTGCGCAAAATTACATCAGACTCAGATCGCTCAAAGCTTTCCTTTGCACCAGCATTAACAATGCCAATGGTGATCGCATTGTCATCAACGCTTAGCACCTGCGCACTTGCTGACAACAGCGACCAAGTCAGCCTGCGGCGCTTCTTTACATCTTCAATAACATCCGGCCACGCACGTCTCAGTGCGGCAATATCGAAAGCACCGTGTGCGGGGGACGTCTTTTGCTTTTCAGGAGTAGCAGGTGCGACTTCTTCAGCTTTAGAGGGAGCGACTGCTGGATTCGAATGAGCAGAGTTTGTAGTTTCTTTTAACTCTGCGGTTCGAGATCCAGCGGAGCTCCCGGAAGAGGTCGTAGCAATATTTTCCACTCGCTCAAGTCTTTCGATTCGAGCGAGCATGCCTGATTCACCGTTGTCCCCGATCGGCAACAAGATGCGGCCGCAGATGAGCTCAAGGATTAAGCGTGGCGCAGTAGCCCCACGCATTTGGGTTAATCCCTCCGCCGCAATATCTGCCGCTCTCGAAAGGTTTGCTGTGCCAATTCTCTTTGCTTGATTGCGCATACGTTCCATCTGATCATCAGGCATATCGCGCAAAATTGAGTTACTTGTTGAATCCTTTAGCGCATCAACAATCATCAAATCGCGAATACGTTCCAACATATCGCTAGTAAACCTGCGTGGATCGTGTCCTGATTCAATGACGCGATCAATGGTCTTAAACAAAGTTGCACCATCATGAGCTGCAATCGCATCGATGGCATCATCCAATAGCGCACCATCTGTAAATCCAAGAAGTTGAATAGCAATCTCGTAGCTCACGCCATCTTTTCCAGCACCTGCTAGCAACTGACCCAACACAGAAAGCGCATCACGAACTGAACCACCAGATGCACGAACAACAAGTGGAATAACACCCTTATCAACCTTTACTCCTTCAGCGTTGCACACCTTTTCTAGGTGAGCAGCCAAAGTTCCGGGTGGAACTAAACGGAATGGATAGTGGTGTGTACGTGAACGAATAGTTGCAATCAACTTATCTGGTTCAGTTGTAGCAAAGATAAAAATTACATGTGCAGGTGGCTCTTCAACAACCTTAAGCAATGCATTAGCTGCACCTGGTCCAAGTTGATGTGCTTCGTCAATAATGTAAATCTTGTAACGACTTTGTACCGGTGCAAAGAATGCTTTGTCGCGAAGATCGCGTGCATCATCTACTAAACCGTGGGTGGCCGCATCTAACTCAATTACATCTAATGAACCTGGACCATTTGCAACTAAATCTTTACATGATTGGCAATCGCCACATGGATTTGGTGTTGGTCCCTTTTCGCAGTTAAGCGAGCGCGCCATGATTCGTGCACTAGAAGTTTTTCCGCAACCACGAGGACCGCTGAACAAGTATGCGTGGTGCGTGCGACCTGATTCCAAAGCATTTGAAAGTGGAACAGTTACATGCTCTTGTCCGATGACATCTGCAAAAACAGAGGGACGATATTTACGATACAAAGCTAATGACATCGTCTACTCCTCTACTGTTCGTCGCGCTGCGCTTATTAAACTAAAAAAGGACCCCTCGCACACCCGCCAGAGCGGACCTACCCTTGCTGCATTCCTGCCCTGGGGGAGTTCAGTACGGTAACGCCGTACGAGGGATCTGGTGTAATCATAGTTATACCCACCGATAGAGTTCTCCCCCTCGGGAGGATTCGCATAGCGGCCGAGTGCGCACGCTTGGAAAGCGTGTATAGGGCAACCTATCGAGGGTTCAAATCCCTCATCCTCCGCCAGACTTATTTCCTCTGTGGATAACTAAGAAGGCTCGTCTCCTCTTTTTGTCATCCTCATGGGATGAAAAACCTAAATTCGAGACACGTAATCGTGGGTGTTGCCCTCTTACTAATGATTCAGCTTGTTTCACCACTCAATCCCGCTTATGCGGGCGTCGTCACTCCTCCCGCAACCCTTTGCAATATTGAAATTGGCGATGCCCACATCTCCAAAAGTATATTGCGGACTCGAGGCCTAATCGCCGTAAAGGTTAATGCGAAATCTCAATGCGATAAACCAATACGAGGCCTTGTCTTAACCGTGGAAATCTACAAAGACGGCCTTTTGTTTGATCATCGCGTTGCAAAGACAGAAGTTATGGTCAAAGGCATCGTTATTCAGAATCGAGTTGTCAAGAATCAAAAAACCTATGTGAAATGTAAAAGTAACAAATGGACAAATTATTACGGAATTGCGCATGGGGAGGCGATCGTGAACGGCGAAAGCATGAAGACTCTTCGAGTCAGATCAGAGAATACAGAACGCTTCCAATGTGGGAATTGATGTAAAATTCTCTTATGAGCCAAGATGATGCGACGCTTCGCGATGAAGAATGGGATGCTCGCTACTTCGGCCTGATAAATGAATTAGCCAAAAAGAATGCCTCTCGTTATGAATCACAAACGGTTGAATTACTCAAAAAGCGCATCCTAAAAATTGAATTCCACGGGGCAAATATTGAGTTTAAGTTAACGCCACAGGGATGTTGGTTTTGCACCGTTAGCCCTCAAGGTCAGCAAAATACAAACTCGTGGATTCGAATGGGTTGGGGAAAATCCGCAAAGAGAAAGGCGCTGCCTCACTATTTTGCACAGGCAGAGGCTTCTGTAATGATCGATCAAGAGGAGTAATCTTATAAAGATTCAAAACCCTCACCATCCGCCAGAAATTGGAGACCAAGTGCCTGAAACCAGCTTTCTTCACCTCACTACAAAGCAGGCTTGGGAAGATGCGTTGAAAGTTGGCACCTATTCCCTATCAACAAAAGGAAAGACGCTTGAAGAAGTCGGCTTCATTCACGGCTCTTTTGCAGATCAAGTTGAAGAGGTTGCTGGCTTTGTATTCGTTGGATCAATAGAAGAGTTAGTTGTTCTCCATTTGAACATAGATAAGTTGGCATCGAATGGGATTGAGGTGCGCATCGAGGAGGCCCGTAACGGAAAGTCATACCCGCATATATACGGTGCGATTCCTTGCAAATTAGTTGATCGAGTTTCGAGTGCACACATGAATACGGAAGGTCTATTGGTTCAATTTTAAAAGGGATGTCACTAAGAGTAACTTTTGTTTTATAACTATTAAACGCAATAAGGCACACAGTAGGTGCACAATAGGAGTGTGAGCTACTTTGAACAATGCCTAACCTTTGGCGACCGGCTGCTGCAAGAAGAGCGGAGGGCGCTTTACAAGTATTTGCTGGAATCAAATAAGGATTTTTATAAGGTGCAAGCAAAAACTTTGTTAGCCGAAGGAAAAGTCTCAAGGACTATTGCAAATGGTGAAGCTATTTACTCCGTCAAAAATTCCCAAGTCACTTACTCGGCTTATGGATTGCAAAGTGAGATTTTTTCAATAGATGTCCGTCAAATTAGATTAAGTAAGTTTAGGCTCTTAAATGAAATTAGACTTAGAAAGTTTTTTGCGCAGGGTGATATCGACATTATCCGGAATTTTCCACTGCCAAGCCGATATCCCCGTGAAGAGAATGGTTTTGGCATTTCTGTCTATCCTTTTTACACCCTTGCTTATTATGCCAATGGTGGAAACCCAATAAAGGGAATATTGAAAAAACTTAAGACAAACGACAAAGAACTTCTTACAAAACTACGAACTTTGTAAGAAGTTTAGATCTCGACGCCTATGAACTTGGTTTGTAGGAACTCGTGAATTCCATCAAAGCCACCTTCGCGGCCCAAGCCTGATTGCTTTACGCCACCAAATGGCGCAGCTGGATCAGAGATAACTCCCTTATTGATCGCGACCATTCCAGACTCCATCGCCTCTGCTGTGCGCAATGCGCGTGTGAGGTTTGAGGAGAAGACATAACTAATAAGACCGAACTCGGTGTCATTGGCCATCTCGATTCCTTCTTCATCTGTATCAAAGATGACGATCGGTGCGACTGGACCAAAGATTTCGTGAAGCAGGATTGGGTTGTCCTTTTCAACGATCAAAACCGTTGCTGGGTAGAACGCGCCATCGCCTTCAGGCTTAACTCCACCGACCTCCACCTTTGCTCCTGCTGCAACTGATTGATCAACCAACTCAGCGATCTTGTTGCGCTCCTTCACTGAGACAGAAGCACCCAGCGTTGTTGTGGCTTCAGTTCCGCGGCCCATTACATAACTGCTCATGGACTTTGTCATTTCAGCGATGAACTTATCTGCGATACCGCGCTGTACGAAGATGCGGTTTGCAGATGTACAAGCGGCGCCACCGTTGCGCATCTTTGCAAGTGAAAGTTGCGGAATAGTTACGGCAAGATCTGCATCATCATGAATAACAACCTGTGCATTTCCGCCAAGCTCCATTGAGCAGCGAATTACGCGATCTGCTGCTTCCTTAAGAAGAATGCGGCCAACTTCAGTTGATCCTGTAAATGAAAGGTTCTTTACTCGTGGATCATGAAGCATCTTTGAAATTGCTGGTCCTGTTTTTTCAGGTAGAACCAAGTTCAGAACACCCTTTGGTAATCCTGCGCGCTCCATCAAGTCGACGATGTACATCGCTGTTAGCGGTGTTTCACCCGCTGGCTTCAAAATCATTGTGCAACCAGCAGCTACCGCTGGCCCGATCTTGCGAGTAGCCATACCCGCTGGGAAGTTCCACGGTGTAATGAGAATTGAAACTCCGATTGGTTCATGAGTTACAAGAATTCGCTTGTCACCCGATGGTGATTTACGGAAATCTCCAGGTGTGCGAACTGTTTCTTCTGCAAACCAACGGAAAAACTCTGCTGCATATGTTGCTTCACCGCGTGCATCAGGCATCGCTTTGCCATTCTCGCGAGAAATCATTGTTGCGATTACTTCATTTTCAGCGGTCATTAACTCAAAAGCTTTACGCAAAATCTCTGAACGGTATCGGGGTGCTGTCTTTGCCCATGCTTTTGCAGCTGCATCGGCGGCAGCGATTGCGGCATCACACTGTGCATCTCCGGCAAGTGAAACCTCGGCGATTACTGAGCCATCGCTGGGATCGTAAACAGGTAGCTTTCCAATTCCATCTACCCATTGGCCATCGATATATAACTGTGTATGCATGGTGGAAGCATACGCTTTAGGCGTAAAACAGTGAAGATTGTGCGGGCTGAGGTAGAGTGATGCTTATTAAGTTGCATTGATTGCAATTAAAAGAGGAGTTTTAAGTGCCTAAGTCGTGGACCGATGATGCGCCAGCCCCTGAAGTTTTGAAGGATCACGCACATCTCAAAGACTCTTTCTTTTACACAATCAAGAGACGTTTACTAGGTAATCCTCTCAACCGTCACTCACTTGGACACCAGCGCCTTAGCAAGCGTTATGCATTGGGAATTCTCTCTTCTGACTGTATCTCTTCATCAGCATATGGTTCGGAACAAATCTTGATTGCATTGTTACCTGCATTTGGTTTAGCGGCCTTTGCATTGCTTATGCCAATGACAGCAATTGTTTTAGTAATTCTCTTGATTATTACCTTGTCTTACCGAGATGTAATTAATGTTTATACCAAGGTGGGTGGCGCTTACATAGTTTCTCGTGACAACTTTGGCCCGGTAGTTGCCCAAGTTGCTGCTGTTGCATTGATGCTTGATTACATCGTGACAATCGCGATTCAATCTGCAGCAGGAGTTGCGGCAATTATCTCGACTTTCCCATCCTTGAGTCCTTACAAGATTCCTATGATCTTGGTAGTTATCTGTCTGCTTACATATGGAAACCTGCGCGGAGTTAAAGAAGCTGGTAAAGCTTTTGCACTTCCAACCTATTTCTTCGTTGGTTGTATGTTCATTGTTTTCTCCGTTGGTCTATACAAGCAGTTCAATGGAACATTGATTAAGTTAAGTGTTGAACAACCTGGCGCAATTGAGATCGGACAAGAGCAAGGGCTCCTTACCTTTGCTGCAATCTTCATTCTGCTTCGCGCCTTTGCAAATGGTGGCTCATCACTTACTGGCTTAGAGGCGATCTCAGATGGTGTAGCTCTCTTTAAGACTCCAGAGCATGTAAATGCACGCAGAACTCTGTACATCATGAGCACGTTGCTTGGAACTTTGGTTCTTGGAGTTTCCTGGTTTGCCCACAAGATTCACGCTGTTCCTTACGAATCCGGCACTCCTACTGTTATCTCGCAGATAGCTAAAGCCATCATGGGAGATGGCGCTATTGGCCAAGTTATGTTCGTAATGGTTCAGCTCGCAACGATGCTTATCCTTTTCGCAGGCGCAAATACGACCTACAGCGCCTTTCCTATCCTGGTTAACTTTGTAGCAGCCGATGGCTATCTTCCACGTCAGTTAACCAAGCGTGGGCACCGCCTAGCCTTCTCTAACGGAATTTTGCTTCTAACTGGCGGTGGAATTTTCCTAGTTCTTATCACCGCTGGTTCAGTTGAACACTTAGTTGCCTTCTATGCGCTCGGTGTATTTACTGGCTTCACATTGGCTGGTTTTGGAATGACACGGCATGCATTGCGCAATCGAACCGGTCAATGGCGCGCCAAGGTGTTCATCAATGGGCTTGCAGGAACAATTTCCTTAATTGTTGTTCTTATCTTTTCGGTCGTTAAATTCACTCAGGGTGCATGGTTAGTACTAATAACTGCACCAATTATGGTTATGGCTTTTCTGCGCTTGCGACGTCAATACACGCGCGAGCAAAATGCGCTAGAGGTCAAGCAACATCAGGAGAGAGCAACATCTATCGCTCGACATGATGTGACCGTCTTGGTCGATAACGTAGATATCGCGACAGTAGGCGCAATTCGATATGCGCGAAGTCTTAAGCCACGAAACCTTGCAGCGGTTCACTTTGTTATCGATGATCGCCGCGCAGAAGAGATTCAAAGAGCCTGGGCTGCATCTGATGCGCTTGATGATGTGACATTGGAACTTATTGATTGCCCTGATCGCCGATTAGCAAATGCTGCCTTGGATTATTCAATTCGAATGACAGAGAAGCCAGATGTTGAATTAACCCTCTTGCTTCCACGTCGTGCATACTCTGGATTCCTTGGTCGTTTACTTCACGATCAAACAGCTGAAGAGATCGCTGCACCAATTTCGCAGCTTCCTCGTGTGGTTGCAACGATTGTTCCATTTGATGTTGAGCGAATTGCATCAGGAAAAACATCTTTCAATCCACCGAAACCTGCTGCGCCGGTGATTGCACCACGCACTGTCCAAAAGGTTGTCCCGATAGATGTTGAGCCTGTAAGTCACTATGCAGAAAATGTCACACCAATCGGCAAGATTGAATGGCGCAAGCGCGCACAAGTGCAAGGTCGAGTTACATCGATCAAGAGCGCACCGCGTGGCTCTGCGCCAACTCTAGAGGTTGAGATTTGGGATGAAACTGGTGGAGTTTCCCTGCAGTTCTTAGGTCGCCGCCAAATAGCAGGACTTGAAGTTGGCTCTCAACTGCGCGCAGAAGGCATGGTTGGTGAGGAAGAAGGATCTATGGTGATTCTTAATCCTTCTTACGAACTTCTTGTATAAAGCTTTTAATCAACTCACTACATTGTTCGGCTAGAACGCCTGCGCGTACCTCTGTTCTAAAGGTGCTTCGTGGATCGCGCAACAAATCCCACACCGATCCAACCGCTCCAGCTTTTTCATCCCAAGCGCCAAACACAACAGTTTGTAAACGGGACTGTGCAATTGCTCCCGCGCACATTGCACACGGTTCAAGAGTTACAACAAGTGTGTGATCGGTTAAATGCCAATCTCCCAATTTTTCTGCAGCTTTGCGAATTACAACAATTTCAGCATGCGCAGTTGGATCTTTAAGGAGTTCCCTTTCATTATGTCCTGTTGCAACAAGCTCGCCCGATGAGTTAAAGATTGCCGCACCAACCGGAACATCTCCGCTCGCGATCGCACTACGTGCTGCTTCTAAAGCAACACGCATCATTTCCACATCGCTCACAGATCCAAGAGCTCCGAAAACTCTTCGCCAAAACCAAGTCGTGCCGCGATCGCCTCTAGTTGTTCATCAGGAAATAACTCTTCATCGTCACATAACGCGGTTATTTCCATTTCATTTAATCCAAGATCTGCAAGTATCCCTAAGTGCCCAGCAGGCCCAGGCTCTTCATCCTCTTCAGGAATCGGAAGATCTGCAATCTCCATTAACTCTTCAGCAACTGGATAATCCAATGCAGCGGTCGCGTCGCTAAGGAATAGTGAGATGTGTGAACCTAAAACTCGAATCAAGATAAAAAACTCTTCATCAATTGCAATAAGTGCTATCGATCCACCATTTGTTTGCTGGGACTTCAACCCTGTGATTATCTGTGCGATGTCATGAGGATCGGGCAAGTTCGCCAAAGTCCAACGGCCATCTTCATGCCAAGCAGCTACAGCGAAATCCATTTCGCTTGTGAGGTCGCGCACCTCGTCACGAATATCATCGAAGGATTCAATCTCCTCGGTCTCATCATTGAGGCCACCTTCAAATTCGGACATGGGGCCATACTTTCACTCATTTGGAGGGAATAAAACCCCTGTAAGGTATTACCTATGAAAGTACATGTCGCCAATCACCCGCTGATCAATCACAAACTCACCGTTTTGCGCGACGAACGCACCGATTCACCTACCTTCCGCCGCCTTGTCGAAGAGCTAGTGACCCTCTTAGCCTACGAAGCAACCCGCGATGTTCGAACACACGCCGTTGAGATAACTACTCCAGTGACTAAGACGGTCGGACAAAAATTGGCTGAACCTCGTCCCGTTGTTGTTCCCATCTTGCGCGCAGGTCTTGGAATGCTTGAAGGAATGAGCAAATTGATTCCAACCGCCGAAGTTGGTTTCCTCGGAATGGTTCGAGATGAAAAAACTTTAGAGGCGAGCACATATGCAAATCGACTACCCGATGATCTATCTGGTCGCCAAGTGTTTGTCTTAGATCCAATGCTTGCAACTGGCGGAACATTGATTATGGCTTTCCATTATTTGATTGACCTTGGCGCAACGGATATCACTGCTGTTTGCATCTTGTCTGCACCAGAAGGTATTGCAGCGGTTGAAAAGGAGTTTGCAAACAGCAAAGTCCCAATCACAATCGTGACTGGTGCCCTTGATGAAAAGTTAAATGAACATGGTTACATCGTTCCAGGTCTGGGCGATGCAGGCGATCGTCTCTACGGTGTTGTATAAATGGCATCAACCTCGCCTGGATACGGAATCACAATCCGTGTCGAAGGTCCACCTGATTCACAACCAGTAGCACTTGCTACAACAATTATTACCGGAGCTGGCGCAACCATTACAGCGCTAGATGTTGTTGAATCACTTCTTGAAAAAGTTGTTATCGATATTACCTGCGACACCATTGACTCAGATCACGCCGATGAAATTACAGCTGCGATCTCTGCTAATCCCGAACTAACAGTTCGCAAGGTTAGCGATCGAACTTTCTTGCTTCACCTTGGTGGAAAAATTGAAATCTCATCCAAGGTTCCCTTGAAAACACGTGATGATTTATCACGTGCCTACACACCTGGTGTAGCTCGTATCTGTCAGGCAATCGCTGCCGACCCATCAGATGCACGCCGCTTAACAATTAAGCGCAATACCGTGGCTGTAGTGACCGATGGTTCAGCTGTTTTAGGTCTTGGAAACATAGGCCCCGCTGCTGCCCTGCCAGTCATGGAAGGTAAGGCGGCTTTGTTCAAGCGCTTTGCCGATGTTGATGCCTGGCCTGTATGTCTTGATACTCAAGATGTAGATGAAATTGTTCGAACAGTTCAGTTGATTGCACCGGTCTATGGTGGAATCAATCTTGAAGATATCTCTGCCCCACGCTGCTTTGAGGTTGAGCGACGGCTACGTGAACTCTTAGATATACCTGTATTTCACGATGACCAGCATGGAACAGCAATTGTGGTTTTGGCTGCACTTAAGAACGCTCTGCGTTTAGTCAAGAAGGATCTGAAAGATACAAAGATTGTTCTTAGTGGTGCAGGTGCTGCAGGAACAGCGATTGCACGCTTATTGGTGCGAAGCGGTGCGGTAAACATCATTGGCTTTGATAAAGATGGTGTTATTTGCAAATCAACTCCAGATCATGGTGATGAGATGCGCACTTGGTTTGTTGCTAACTGTAACCCTCATGATTTCCGAGGCAATATCTCAGAGGCCATGAAGGATGCTGATATTTTCATCGGCGTTAGTGCGCCAAATGTTTTGACAGAGTCTGATGTCGCATCCATGGCTCCCAAATCAATTATCTTTGCATTGGCTAATCCAGATCCCGAGATCGATCCAGTTATTTCTCGCAAGTACGCAGCTGTTGTAGCAACTGGACGCAGCGATCAACCTAATCAGATCAACAATGTTTTAGCCTTCCCAGGAATCTTCCGTGGGTTGCTTGATGCAAATGCACACAAGATTTCAGATGAGATGTTAGTTGCCGCTGCAAATGCCATCGCAGATTGTGTATCGCCAGAGCAGTTAAACGCCTCATTTATTGTTCCAAGCGTCTTCGACCCAAATGTCGTTAAATCTGTCGCGGCTGCAGTTAAGAAATCTGTTTAGCTTTCTTTTTCCTTAGGTGGCCAACTCCTCCGGCAACCACACCTGCATATGTCATAACAATTCCAGTGACCAGGTAAACGCTCACATTTACACCATCTGTAGGTGACACTAAATCGATAACTAGCGATCCCACCAACTGTCCACCAACGCTAAACAAGGTAAATGTTAAAACTCCTAGGTGTTGAACAATCGTCGATGTGAAAGCAATGTAGATCACTCCAATTACACCGCCGGTATAAATCCACCATGGACCACTTGGCAAAGGCGATAACTCATTCTCTCCAAAAATCAGGACGGCGATAAGCATGATGAGTAGAAAACTCGTGCCGGTCATAAAGTTTAAAAGTGAGGTCGTGAAGCTCTGATCTGTGTGCTCATTGATTTCGCCATTTAATGCCCGTTGAACACCAACTACTGCACCGGCAAAAATACCGGCAGCTACAGCAAACATAGACAAGTTGTTTGCATCGATTCGATCCCAGACCGAGACTAAGACTGCAAGAACGGTCAGAAGTGCGGCTGCCACGCGTCGTGGTGAGATTAACTTCTTGCCACCGCCAGTTAATCCAATGCGATCAACTATTAAGGACATCGCAGTTTGTCCTGCAATAGAAGCGACAGAGAAAATTGCAACACCAATTAAAGGAACAATCTGAGTTTGAATAGCTATAAAACTTCCGCCAAGAGAACCGGCAAAAAGTTTCCAGCGGGCAATCCTTTTGTGTGCAACTGCGGTGCGAAGGTTTCTGATTCCTGCTTTAATCTTTGAATTGAATAGTGTGATTGTAAAAATGATGATTAAGCCAGAGCCAAATGAAATTACCGCCGCCTGCAAGCCGTTATCGAGGAGGTGGGATAGTTCTCCATTTGCTCGGGCCTGCAATGCAATCAGCACGCCCGATAGGGCTGCTAGCAAATCTAAACGCATTGGGCGAGGTTACCAAGAAAAGCAAAAGCCGGGCGGGACCCTCGTAGCCCACCCGGCCTTTACCTTTTTGATTACTTATCCGTTAAAGACGGTGTCCCAATTAGAGATTGTCATTACGTAGAATTGACCACCTTCAACTGTTGCAGTATTGATTGCATCCTTCTTTGCGGTGCTACGGCCTGCAAGATCTGGGCGAGCTGTAATCGCACCTGGTGAGTGAATCTGTGCGTTGAAGAAGAAGTATGTGTTTGTATCTCCTCGCTTTGCGAGCAACTTGGTTGCATCGATAATTCCAGATGATTCTTCATCTTCGGTTATGAATTCAGACCCACCCTTGATGAACTTGTTTGCATCAAACTGTGCAACTACAGCGAGTTTTGAATCAGAAACTCGGTAAGCAACGATACGCGCTAGCAATGCGTTGTTGCCTGGATCTTCCTGAATCAAGATGTACTTGCCATCTTCTGTAACTGTGATGTTGTCGGGCTTTGACATGTAGACAGATTCTCCACCGTTTAGAAGCATTTCAATCTCTGCTCCTGCTGCTGGGTTCTGTGCATCCTTGAAAGTTAAACGCCATAGCGCTCCACCATCACGTGAAACTGTTGGTGTAGCTGGGTTTGGTGCTGTTGCAATTGGATCCTTGTTCGACTCTGTTGTTACAAAGTAGAAAACGTTTGGATTGCTTGGGTCCCAGTGACCATCTTCAACGCGTGCCATTGATGTTCCCTTTTCGCGGGATTCCTTAGCAAATGCTGAAGTTGTTGTGTCCCAGTTGACCTTTACGAACTCAGCTGCAACCTTCTTGTTCTTTCCAATTGTTGTGCGGAACAAGTTATCGCTCTTTGCTGAGGGAATGTTTAGGACGTGTAGGTCGCCGTTTGTTAGGCCAGCCTTATCAATTGCTGTTCCTGTTGACTGCTTCTTTCCTGCATAAACATATAGCTGACTATCTGTCGCAGATCCATCCTCTGCTGCGATAGCTACAGTGTTAGCACCTGGCTTTAGTGAAGGCATGATGTTTTCAAATGACATCATTCCCATGCGTGGAAGCTGGTATCCAGTTCCATCTTCATCAAATGCGAATCCACGAGACTCATCGCCTGTTTCTTCACCTGTCACGAACAATCCACCCTCGTAACCAACGCCGTTGTGGATGAAGGTTCCGGCTGGCGCATATGTTGCTGAACAGAAACGGCTGATACCCCAGTCAAAGAATCCTGGTGTTGCGCCTACTGGAGCAGCTCCTGCTGGAGTCTCCTGGTACTTACCTGTTGAGTAATTGTAGAAGTTGACCTTCTGCATAAAGTTTTCAACCCTTGTAACAGCCTTGGTTGTCTTGCTGACAGTGAACTTTGTAATTGAAGTTCCCCATGGAGCTGTTGTTGACTTACCCTTTAACGCAAAAGCATTTTGCGTTGAAACTTCGTGAACTGATAGCAGTGTGATTCCGCCACGGCCATTGTCATACGCACCCATTCCATCTGGAATACCGCGAACCATGGTGCCTGTGACTGCGTCGCCTACAGTTGCGATCGCCTTAATATTGACTGCTGCATTCTTTGAAAGTACATAAACTGGCTTTCCGCCTAATGCAAAAGCTGTGGCTGCAAATGCAACAGCTGTTACAACGGTTACGCCAGCCAAAATTGGCTTGGATAGTTTCATTTTTCCCATTCCTTGTGTGAGGTTTGGAGAAAGTGTGCTAGACCGGTGGCAAACGTTGGTCGTATGCTAAGGAACTTCTAAGGGAAATCTAGGTGAACAATTACTTATGTGTGCCGTGGAACTCGCGCTTGTCTGCGATCCAATCCATCAATGCAAAGAGAACGCCAGATAGAACAAATGTAAGGTGGATCAGTACTCGCCACACAGTACCTTCGCCTACCTCTGCATCTCCTGATAGTTCGATGAAATCTTTCAGAAGTTCGATTACAGAAATAGCAACCAATGAACCAATTAATTTAATCTTCAGGCCACTGAAATCAATTGTTCCCATCCAGTGTGGACGATCCTTGGATTCAGTTGCAACATCGATGCGTGAAACAAAGTTCTCGTATCCTGCAAAAATAACCATCAAGATCAAATTGGCTAGCAATGTTAGGTCTAGAAGTGCGAGCAAATCTAAGGTAAAGGTCTGAGCACTTGCCTCGCCGACCTTTTCAAAAATATGAATGAATTCAATGATGAATCGGTATGTCAGAAGAACTAAAGCACCAACTAGTCCTAAGTAAAGCGGAGCCAATAGGAATCGGGAACGAAAGAGAATAACTTCAATAACGTGTGTTAATTGATTCATGCCTAGATTTTAACTTAACCCTCTAAAGAAAGGGTCACTTGTAACCATTCCTCCTCTAATTTCGCCTTTTCTCCCTGTAATTGAGCCAGTTCTGCTGAAATTGCGATGAGGCGATCTGCATCAAAGGCTGAGCTTTCCTGTTCTGCAATTAGTTCGGCAATCCTTGAATCGCACTTTTCCATTTGGCGCTCAAGACGGGTTAAATCCTTTTTCAACTGTCGTTGCTCTGCGGCGTTTGAGGATTTCTTTTCCTTGACTGGTGCAGTTGATGTTGAAATTGCTTCTGCACGTTGTTCTAGATACTCATCAACTCCACGAGGCAAATCGCGAACCTTTTTGTCGCCAAGTAGACCCACAAAACGATCGCATACACGCTCTAAGAAATACCTATCGTGCGAGATAACAATCAAAGTTCCACCGTAGCTATCCAGTAAATCCTCTAACTCGGTAAGGGTTTCAATATCAAAATCATTTGTGGGCTCATCGAGCAGTAAAACATTTGGGCTATCCATTAACAAACGGGTAAGTTGTAAACGACGCTTTTCTCCACCAGATAAGTCACCTACTGGAGTCCACTGCGATTCACGATCGAAACCTAAGCGTTCACACAGCTGAGAAGCTGAAAGCTCGCGGCCGCCACCGATCTCTACTCGATTAGCAACCTTTCCTACTGCTTCTAGTACACGCCAAGTGGGATCAAGTTCATCTAGGTGTTGAGTTAAAAACGCTGCCTTAACTGTTACGCCAGTTACTAACTTTCCTGAGGTTGGTGCGATTTCACCGGTTAACATCTTCATTAAAGTAGTTTTACCCGCACCGTTGATACCAACAATTCCAATGCGATCTCCAGGACCAACATTCCAATACAGATCATCTATCAACTCTTTATCGCCCAGTTTTACCTGTACATGGTGGGCTTCATACACTGTTTTTCCGAGTCGGTTGAGTGCAAACTTAAGTAACTCACCTTGATCTCTTGGAGCTGGCTCATCTGCAATCAAAACATTTGCTGCATCGATTCGAAACTTTGGCTTTGAGGTTCTTGCGGGAGCACCTCTTCGAAGCCAGGCTAACTCCTTCTTAATAAGCATATTTCGTCGTTGATCCATTACGGAAGCCTGACGAGATCTTTCAGCTTTAGATAAAACAAATGCGCTGTAACCACCGTCGTACTCTTCGACCTTACCCTCAACGACTTCCCATGTTCTTTCTGTTACCGCATCTAAAAACCAGCGATCGTGAGTAACTACAACAACTGCCAGTCCGCGGCGATTATTTATATATGAGGCGAGCCAAGCTACGCCTTCAACATCAAGGTGGTTAGTTGGTTCATCGAGCAAGATTAAATCAAGCTCATTGATTAACAACTTTGCTAATCCAACTCTTCGACGCTCACCACCCGATAGTTGACCAAACTTTCGATCAAAGATGTGGTCATCAAAGCTTCCAAATAATCCGGTAAAAACTTCGCGGATATTTGGGTCGCTGGCCCACACATGTTTCTGTGCATCACCTAATACAACTTCACCCACAGTGCTTTCAGGATTTGCTAGATCTACTTGTGATAACAAACCAATCTTTGCTGAATTTGATTTTGTTACGCGCCCTGAATCTGGTGGCTCAATTCCAGCCATAACCTTCATGAGTGTGCTTTTGCCGGAACCATTACGACCAACAATTCCAATTCGGTCGCCTTCGGAAACGCCAAGTGAGACGCCTACCAAGAGCTCTTTGATATCAAAGGCTTTAGAGACATCTTCGATGTTTACAACATTGCGCGCCACGGTAGGAGAGCGTACCTTTCCCTCATGAAGGTAACTGACCGCGAATACGCTCTCGAGTTAGATAGAAAAGATCCGTTAGCCCATTTCAAATCCCAATTTGTGATTGGTGACCCTGAGATGTGTTATCTTGACGGTAACTCCCTTGGTCGACTACCGAAAGCAACTATTACCGCCATCAATGAGTTTATGACTAAGGAATGGGGCCCTGAGGTAGTTACTGGATGGAGCCATTGGGTCGATGAGGCCCAACCAACAGGTGATTTATTAGGAGCTGCGGCTCTTGGTGCTGCGCCAGGTCAAGTCCTTGTGTGTGACACAACATCAGTTAACTTCTATCAACTATGTCTTGCCGCAATTCATGCACGCCCAGGACGTAAGACAATAATTACAGATGCAGCTAACTTTCCAACAGATCGCTATATTCTCGATGGAATTGCAAAGCAGTTTGGTTTAAATCTTGTGATTATCGACAACGAGGATCCAGCGATTGCACAGCATGAGCGCATAACAGCTGAAGTCCTTGCTCCTTACCTCAATAATGATGTTGCTCTAGTAACCCTTGAAGTTATTCAGTACCGATCAGGTGCGCGTACCGATATAAAATCAATTACAGATCAGGTGCGCGCAATTGGTGCTCTAGTTGTCTGGGATGCCAGTCATGCAGTTGGTGCGATTGAATTAAACCTTGATGCTAATGGCGTTGATCTCTGTGTTGGTTGCACATATAAGTATGGAAACTCAGGCCCTGGCTCACCTGCATGGTTGTATGTTTCTAAAAGTGTTCAAGAGGAACTTCAGGTTCCGATTCAAGGTTGGTTCGCTCAAGATGCACAGTTTGAAATGGGTCCAATCTTTGAGCGTTCTCAAACTATTCGAGGTTTCCAAATTGCAAGCCCTTCTCTGATGGGAATTCGTTGCGTACAGACCGCATTCTCAATGATTAAAGAGGCTGGCATCGATGCGATCGCACACAAGGCAGCGGTCGGAACGCAGATGATGATTGAGCTTTACGATGAATGGTTAGCTCCACTCGGAATTGAGCTCAATACTTCTCGTGATCCGAAGGAACGTGGTGGACATATTTCACTTGTGCATCCAGATGCAGCACAGATTTGTGTCGCTTTGCGCACAATTTCTAATGTAATTCCTGATTACCGCACACCTAATTCGATTCGTCTGGCAATTTCTCCCTTGCCAACTTCTTACGTTGAGATTTGGGATGGTTTTGAACGTATGCGTGATTTAGTGGCATCGGGTCGCTATAAAGAGGTTAAAGAAGGCGGTTCAAGAGTCACATGAGCGAAAACTTTGATTCGGCACTTACCTACACATCATATTTAGCAGTTGATGAACTACTAAAGCTCCAACGTCCCTTATCGACCGGCCCCGAGCATGATGAGATGTTGTTCATCATTATTCACCAGACTTATGAATTGTGGTTTAAGCAATTAATTCATGAGTTTTCAGAAGCACAGCGCGCGATGGAATCTGGAGATTCACATTACTCATTAGCAATCTTGGGTCGCATTCGTACAATTCTCAAAGTTTGTGTAACTCAAATTGATATTTTAGAAACAATGACGCCACTTCAATTTAATGCATTTCGTTCTTATCTTTCCTCATCTAGCGGTTTTCAATCAGCACAGTTCAGAATGGTTGAAGCTTTATTAGGACGACGAGATTCAAAGATGGCTGGGCATCTACCTCTAGATATTCAAGAGCAAATTAAAGAGATCACTACCCGTAACTCTGTTTGGGATTCAGCTCTTGCTTACCTGGCAAAGCGCGGACATGCCATTCCAACGGAAGTTTTAAATCGAGATAAGAGCACCGCATACCTTGCAAACACAGAGGTGCAAAGTGTTTTGCTTGAAGTTCATCGCAATGATCCTGAGTCTGCGATGGTGTGCGAGCGCCTTGTTGATATAGATGAGGGATTACAAGAATGGCGCTATCGACATGTAAAGATGGTTGAAAGAACTATCGGGCACAAAGTAGGAACTGGTGGATCTAGTGGAGCTGGGTATCTAGCAAGTACATTGTTTAATCCAACTTTTCCTGATCTATGGGAGATCCGTTCAAGTTTTTAGCGGTTGTAATAAAAAAGAATTGCAATTATTGAAAACACTGCTCCACCTGCAACTAAAAAGTATTTTACCCAAGGCTTCATACCTGTTCGTTCTGCCGCCTTGTTTGCCATTCGCTTCGTCTCCATCATGAGACGGCCCGCCCATGCAAACTCAGTTGCAAGGATTCCAAGGCCAGCCAAAAGAACTAAGACTCCCGGCCCTGGAGCAACCAACAACACTGCTCCTAAAACAGTAATTCCTCCGCCAATAAATCCGATAAACAAGCGCCACACTAAACGACCCGCTGGAGTCTTTCTTATCCAAGTGCGTAGATTCATTTTGTTTTGGTGACTACCGTTTCTTTTCCATATGCAGCAAATGCTATCTCTTCTCGACGCTTTCGGTATTGCGGTGAAGATCCTGTAATGAGGTGCTCAAATCTTGTTGAAGATTTAATTAAAGGATGGAGTTCGGCCGATGTGGTTTGTTCGCCAAAGATTGGTGGGGTTTGATCTATTTCCTGCACCTTTATATGAGGATTTAAGAATCTGTAAACAAGGGCCACTCGACGTAAGCCAATGTTTGCAACGTGGCGCAGGCCGCGGTTGAGATGGTCTTGGGCCATTAAGCGAACAAATGTGAGGTTTTTTGCACCCTGTGGTTTTTCCGCTACCGCTAGTTGATACAGCATGGCAGCGATCTCATCGCCTCCTGATGTGTCTGGTAGTTCAGCACACTTTGCCGATAGGCGTGCTCGAACCTCAGGATCCTGCAACATTTTTACCTTTGCGGTGATGTCATCATGATCTGCTTGATCTGCACGCAATGCAAAACCGAAATCATTGCACCATTTAGCTCGGGCCTCTTGATCATCTGTTCCGCGAATATTTGAGACAAAAACCGTTGGTAATTGAGCTGGCAATAACTCATGGACTCCGTTGTAACCAGTTGCACAAATACCTGCATCAAAGGCGTGCAAAACCTTTGCTAATGGGAAGTAACGAACAACTTTGAGATCTAAACCCTCGGGAGCCAGGGATTTTCCATCTTTATCGATGGGCGCTTTAGTCAAGATAACTTGAAGATCCTTCCAACCCAATAGGCCAGAAAGAGCTGCCGTCATCTTCTCATTAACATCACTGTCACCAGTTCCAAGTTGTACGAGAACCGTTGGACGGTTGAGATCTAAACCAAGTGCCCTGCGTGCATCTTCGCGTGTCATCGCATCCTCTTTGCGGAAGAGAGAAACAGGAGAAGTTAAAACTGCATCATCACGTGTTGCTGTCGGACCAAAGTCATATGCGCGTGCGATATCACCTGGTTCGATGATTTTATCCATCATCGCCGATTGCAGACCTAATACGAAGCGCTGTGGTTTTTTCTGCCACAAGCCGCGACGAACCCACACAAGTTTTAAACCAGGGTTTGAATTCTTCGCTGCAATTACACCTGGGTAAGGAACTACTCCATCAAAGGTAAGCACCTTTGCATTTGTCTCTTCGACAAGTGCTAGTAATCGATCTCGCAAATAAATATCCCATTTTTCACGGCTCATCCACATGCGATCTTTGCCCGGGATGTACTCGCATCGAATATCCATAAAGCCAGGAATCTCTGCAATTCCGCCAGCCATTGAGACAATGATTGGGTTGGCGATCTCCTTAAGGGAGATTGCCAGAGCGCTTGCGCGGGCTAAGTGGCCCATTCCAACGCCATTGCTTGTAGCAAGGATGATGGTTGGCTTTGTCATGGCCCTAGCCTACCTGAATCTCTTTTTTACAATAATTCCAATAACAAGTGCGGCTAGAGCGATACCAATCCATTGCCAAAAGGAGATTGGAAATGGTGCATGCTCTGGGAGGTCTGCACTTCTTTCAGCCACGTTAGAGTCAATGCTGATCAATGAGACAACTCCTGCGTGATCTGAGTTGAGATTGTTTGGTGGCAAGGCACCAATTAATTGAGACGCGATCGGTTGAGCACCGTTACGAACAAATATGTAATCCAAGCGATCGCTATATCCAGCAAAGTTTCCCATCTGCTGCGAGTACTTCAATCGGTCAGGGTCTGGGCCTGTTAGTAGAGCGTTCATCCCCCATGTGTTGTTAATCGGATCGAGTGCATTTGGCCCAACATCTTTGAAACCAGCTTCACTCATGAGTAGATAGGCGTTACAGACACTTGTGCCTCCAGGACATACGGCACTTGCCGTAGGTTGCCCGCCAGCGTTTGGATCATCTGAAATTCGAGGATCTCGAGGATCACTATTGAAATCCCCCATAATGACAATTGGATTTTTAGTTTTCTTTAAATCTGCGATCAGCTGCTTCGCTTGCTTTGCAGCATTTGGGAGTTTGTTCTCATCCCACAGCGATTCTAGATGGGTTGTAACAAAACGTACCGGAGTACTGCCTACCTGAATATCTGCCCAAGCGTATCCACGATAAATAGTCATGATTGTAGGAACAATTGAGTAGCTTGCTTCATACTCAGTATTTCCAACTGCCAAGACTTTATCTATAAGATCTGCCCGAATTACTAAAGCATCTGCAATCTCAAAGCCACACGCTGCTTTATCTTGTCCAAATAATGGCTGAAAGGTCTCTGGATCATTCACTATAGTCAAAAACGGGACAGCGCCGATTGAAAAACCATTGTTTAACGCTCTTTTCCCATCCTTTGTTGCTACAACATATTCTTGCCCTTGAGCCTTAGTTGCCTTCAAGAACTGGTCTGTAAAGTTGAAAACTTCTGTTCTTTTGCTCCACAAATTTTTCTTGCAAAACCAAATTGTTGCTTCTTGAATTCCAATAACATCGGGATTTGCTGCAATTACCTCTGCAGCTAGTTTCGGTGCACGTTTATTGAAATCTGTTGCTCTAACTTGATCCCACATAAACTGCGCTGCTGCTGGCAAATTAGGGATTAACTCCATTGCAACACCAACATCAGCGCCTAAGTAAAGATTGCGCGTCATTACGGTTATCTGAGGAACATCGGCATGTGCCGAAGTTGTTGGCGCAAGCATGAGCGCTACAAGTATTGCTACAAGTAAGCGCTTCATGTAATTAATTGCCCCAAGAAGAGTGAAGTGGGCGTCCCTCTGCATAACCGGCAGATGATTGAATGCCAACTGTTGCTCGCTCTGCAAACTCGTGAATGTTCTGTGCACCTGCATATGTAAAGGAAGAACGGACTCCAGCAATGATTTCATCAAGAAGATCCTCAACACCAGGACGTGCTGGGTTTAAGAACATACGTGAAGTTGAGATTCCCTCTTCAAAGAGTGCTTTGCGAGCGCGATCAAATGCATCCTCCTTTGATGTGCGTGCGGCAACAGCCCGAGCAGATGCCATTCCAAAGGATTCTTTGAAAAGGCGACCAGTTGCATCGCTTTGTAAATCTCCCGGTGATTCGTATGTGCCTGCAAACCATGAGCCGATCATGACTTGTGAAGCCCCTGCAGCTAGCGCCAGCGCTACATCGCGAGGATGACGAACTCCGCCATCTGCCCAGACATGCGCGCCAAGCTTTTTAGCCTCAGTTGCACACTCAAGAACAGCTGAAAATTGTGGGCGTCCTACACCTGTTTGCATACGGGTCGTACACATTGCTCCTGGACCAACACCAACTTTGATGATGTTGGCTCCGGCCTGAATTAGATCATGCGCACCCTGCGCAGTTACAACATTGCCGGCAACAATTGGAACCTTTGGATTAATGGATCGAATAGCTGCCAATGCTTCCAGCATCTTCTTTTGATGACCATGTGCGGTATCTACAACCAAAACATCTGCACCGGATTCAATCAGCGCTGCTGCCTTTGCAGCCACATCACCATTGATTCCAACAGCAGCTGCTACACGTAGGCGACCTTGTGCATCAACGGCTGGAGAGTACAAAGTTCCCCGTAGTGCACCAAGACGGGTCATGATTCCAACTAGATCTCCGTTGCTAGAAACAACTGGAGCTAACTTATGTCGGTGTTGGTTTAGGAATTCAAATGCTTCGCGAGCCCCCAAAGTATCTGGCATCGTTGTTAGGTTCTTACTCATTACTTGACCTAATTGTGTGAAGCGATCAACGCTCTTGCAATCCTCTTCGGTGATGATTCCGACTGGTTTTCCATTTTCTGCAACAACAACCGCGCCATGTGCACGTTTGTGCAACAAGCTAATTGCATCAGCAACTGTTGATTGTGGTGACAGGGTGATAGGAGTATCAAAAAATGGGTGACGTTGCTTTACCCATTTGATGACATCATCGACGACTCCGTGTGGGATGTCCTGAGGAATTACTGTTAATCCACCTCGACGAGCAATGGTTTCTGCCATTCGTCGACCTGCAATAGCTGTCATATTGGCAACAACTAGAGGAATCGTGGTTCCAGTTCCATCTATGGATGAGAGATCAACATCCATTCGTGATGAAAGTTCGGAACGGCTTGGCACCATGAAAACATCGTCATAGGTGAGGTCGTGGGTAGCTTCATTTATGAATCGCACGTAGGTAAACAATACTCAGGTAGAATAGAAAGATGTCTAAACCACTCATTTCCGTACGTGGCTTAACCAAGGTTTTCGGGGATTTCACCGCTGTAAATGGCATCGATTTCGATGTTGCTAAGGGTGAGTCCTTCGGATTACTAGGTCCCAACGGCGCAGGTAAATCAACGACCATGCGAATCTTGGCCGCCACATCCACCAGAACTTCTGGAACTGTCGAGATCTTGGATAAGGATCCAGAGCTTTTTGGCCCTCTTGTTCGCGCCCACTTAGGTGTTGTGCCACAACAAGACAATCTTGATGGCGAACTAACTGTTAGCCAAAATCTCTATATCTACGGTCGCTACTTTGGATTACCTAAGAAGTTCATCAAGAACAAGATCGAAGAACTACTTGAGTTTGCCCAGCTTGAAGAAAAGCGTGATGTTAAAGTCGAAGCGCTCAGTGGTGGCATGAAGCGCCGTTTAACAATTGCACGTGGTCTTGTCAGCGAACCAGATATTTTGTTGCTAGATGAACCAACGACTGGTTTAGATCCTCAGGCACGACATATCTTGTGGGACCGACTATTTCGTTTGAAGGAACAAGGTGTGACTCTGGTTCTAACAACACACTTTATGGATGAGGCTGAACAATTGTGTGATCGCCTTGTTGTTATGGACAATGGCTCAATCATGGCTGAAGGATCCCCAGCAGGTTTAATCAAAGAGTATTCAAGTAAGGAAGTTCTTGAGGTTCGTTTTGGTAGCGATCGCAATAAAGAGGTTGCACCACAACTTGCCACTATGTGCGAACGGATGGAGACTCTGCCTGATCGCGTGTTGATGTACACCGAAGATGGTGAAGCACTTCTAGAGCAAATCATGCAGGCAAAACTTCACCCAACAACATCTCTTGTTCGCCGAAGTTCTTTGGAAGATGTTTTCCTACGTTTAACAGGAAGAACATTGATTGAATGAACCAAGGTATTGATGTCCCTCAGATTCAACGTTTTGGTGCGCTCTACATAGCATCAGCACGTTTGAAAACCATGTCTAAGTGGCGAACAATTATCGCCGCCGTAGACATCGGAAACCCACTGTTTTACTTGATCGCGGTGGGTATTGGTATTGGTGTCCTGGTTGAACAGGGATCTGGAACTAGTGGCACAAATGGCATTAAATACATAGCTTTTATCGCCCCCGCCCTGTTGGCTAATACTGCAATCACAGGAATTATGGATGAAACCATTTTTCCTACAATTGAAGGATTTAAGTGGCGCAAACTCTTCTTTGCGCAAAACGCCACTCCAATCACCGGTCGGCAGATTGCGATTGGTGTTTATCTAGCAGCGCTGTGCCGTGCGCTATTTTCAGTAAGCGTGTATTACATTCTCTTGCTTGCCTTTGATGTTGTTAACTTTGGAATCAGCATTTTGCTGATGCCAATCGCCGTTCTTGGCGGTGGTGCATTTGGTGCACTTATGTTGTTTGCAGCTGCAAAGATTGAAAAGGAAGATCAGTTCTTCAATATCTTGGGTCGCTTGGTAATAATGCCAATGTTTCTTTTCTCCGGAACGTTTTTTCCCTTATCTTCAATGCCGATTTATCTGCAGCCAATAGGCTGGATCTCACCGTTGTGGCATGCAACAGAGTTAGGTCGAGAAGCCGCATTTGATTACGGTATTGGCACAATGATGGTGGTTGTACATCTTGCCTTTTTGATTACCTTGCTTGTAACTGGGCTTGTTCTTGCTACCCGTCAATTTGAAAAGAGGTTGGCAAAGTGAAAAGTGCAGTAGAGATTGCAGAGAGCAGAAAATCTAGCGCTATGTACGCTGGCCGTCCCTATGTTCTTTTAGAGCGCGGATGGATCGCATTTAGATCTACCAATTGGGTTCCAGTTGTAACAGGCTTTGTTGAGCCGGTTCTCTTCTTGTTGGCATTTGGTTACGGAATGGGAACCCTTGTAGGGGATGTAACTACAGGAAGCACGACAATTGATTACACCTTGTTTATCGCACCAGGTTTGCTGGCAAACAGCGCGATGAATGGTGCCATTTACGATTCAACATGGAATGTTTTCTGGAAGCTCAATGAATCCAAGCTCTACAAAACGATGCTCTCGACCCCGCTGGGGCCACTAGATATCGCACTTGGCGAGATCACCTGGGCGCTCATTCGTGGCTTGGTGTACTCACTTGGCTTCTTAACGGTGGTTACAGCCCTTGGGTTAACGCCAAGCTTCTGGGCGATCTTGGCAATCCCAGCCGCATCTCTGGTTGCATTTGGCTTTGCTTCATTTGGAATGGCGATTACCTCTTTCTTCAAGACTTATCAGCAGATGGGGTTCATCAACATCGTTCTGCTACCTATGACATTGTTTTCAGGCTCTCTCTACCCAATCTCTGTCTATCCAGATTGGTTGGAAAAGGTAATCATGGCCCTGCCTCTTTGGCATGGAATTGAAATGGTGCGCGCATTTTGGTTTGGAAATCTAACCTCAGGAGTATTGGTGCACATCGGATACTTCTTGGTCATGATCGCCGCTGGATTGTTTGTTACATCTCGCAGATTACGAGCCTTGTTCCTTCGTTAATCCTTGCTGTAACGGGCATCAGGAAGTAATGCTGGACATTTCCACCCTGGTGCAATCACAGGTTCGAAGTGCCACCATTCGTTTTCAAAAACACGGCACAAGCCAAATTTAGATCCGTGAATTTCTAGCCATCCTGCACCAACTGGTTCATTGGGATAGTTCACATCAATTGCGATTCCCCATGGATGGTGAGAAACCAAAGGTGGTGCAACCCACTTACTCGCTTCTGTTGTTGATCCATACTTTCGTAGAGCATTTGCAAACAAGGTTTTTTGTCGGCTTAATGTTCGATACCCCGAAACAATATAAATCCTCTGTCCATCCTTCTTAGCTGCAGCTTGCGCAGCTTTGAAGCGGTACACAAGTTGTTTATCTAATGTTGATGGTCTAATTAATGAACGAGAAATCGCACCTGCCCCAAGTGAAACCTCATCTTTTTCACAGCCTTTGATTACATGAGAAACTCGAAGATCAAATGACTTTTTATTTATGCAAGTTAAAGGAATTGTGTCCGATGCATGAGAAAACTCAGTAAAAAGGGAAAAAACCAATAAAAAGGCTGTAAAAACCCTGGTTTTTCTCATGTCTCCAGTCTACGGGGTTGCTTTTTAAATAAAGCATGGGAGAATTAGGCGTTAGTTAAAACTAACTAAAAAACGAACCGGGAGAGTACTTCTCAAACGAGTTTCAAAAGCTGAAACCTTTGCCGTACAAGTTTTACAAATGCTTACACAGACAAACCATAGAGAGACATTTAGATTCGTTCCGTCCACTTCAGTCCCAGTAGATCCAAAGCGGGTCGAAGAGATACTTAAGCAAGAGTGGCAACTATTTACTAAGGGAACCGACAAGAGCGCAGAAGAGAGCCGCCGTTCATTTAAGGCGTTGCCACTAGGCGTTACTTCAAGCTTCCAACACTGGGACCCATATCCAATCTCAATTGCAAGCGCTAAGGGCGCATACATGACAGATGTAGATGGTCGCCAACTGCTCGACCTTTCAATGGGGTTTGGAGCGATGCTTGCAGGTCACTTAAATCCGATTGTGGTCGAGGAGATTGAAAACTCCTTAACTACAGGAATGCTTTTTGTTACTCCATCACCAATTTCAACAGATGCAGCAGAGCGCATCTGTAAGCGATTTGGCATTGATCAGGTTCGTTTCACTAACAGTGGAACTGAGTCAACAATGTATGCGGTTCGTGTTGCACGTTCTGCCACCGAAAAAATGGGAATTCTTAAGGTCGAAGGTGGATACCACGGTAGCTACGATCCATTTGTAGTTTCTAGCAAACCTGCATTAGACAAGATTGGTGATCCTGAAGATCCAATTCCAGCGATTGATCCAAACTTAGTACCAGGAGATATCTACGTTGTTCCCTTCAACAACATTCCAGCTCTTGAAAGAATGTTTGAAAAGAACACCAAGAAGATTGCCTGCTACATCGTTGAGCCGGTACTAGAGAACCTAGCCATTGTTCTTCCAGATGAAGGCTACCTAGAGCGAGTTCGCGAGCTGTGTGATGAGTACAACGTAGTTTTAATCTTTGATGAGGTAAAAACCGGGCTTACAGCTGGAGCACACGGTGCATCTGCTCGTTTAGGTGTCCAACCAGATTTAATCACCCTTGCTAAATCAATTGGTGGCGGGCTTCCACTGGCTGCATTTGGTGGCAAAAAGAAGTACATGGACTTTGTCACTAACGGAAAGATGGCTCACTTCGGAACATTTAACGGTAATCCGTTAGCAATGGCCGGAGTACGTGCAATTGATCGTATTTGTACCGATGAAGCTCTTGCTGCCGCTGAAACTTTAAATCAGCAGGCACTAGATCGCATCAGTGCAATCATCGAGGAGTATCAACTACCTGCACATACAGTTGGGTTTGGCGTAAAGGGCTGTGTTACTTGGTCGACGGCACCAGTGCGCAACTACCGCGATTACAAGGCAACTGATTTTGGTATTGCTGAAGCTCACTGGCTCTTTGCACTTAACCGCGGAATCATTACTCCTCCGGGATTAGATGAGCAGTGGCTAATCTCGTTGGCACATGGCCAAACAGAGATTGATTTACTTGTTGAAGATTTCCGCGAGTTTGCTAAAGCACTTCGAGCATAGCTCGTACAGCTTTAACCATCTGATCTAAAGGCATCGTAGGTAATCCAGGGAACTCCCCTGCCTGTTCATCCATTAGTGGAACATGCACAAATCCGCTCCGTACTTGAGTGCCAGAAAACTTGTTCTGGGCGAGGTAAAAGATGTGATTACATAAAAAAGCTCCAGCACTCAATGAAACCGCTGCTGGTACTTCAATTGCCTTTATCGCCTCAACAAACTCTTTGATCGGTAAGGTACTTTCATATGCAACAGGACCACCGACAAGAATCGGAACATCATTTCGCATTACGCCTTGGTTATCGGCAAGACGTGCATCATCCAAGTTAATTGCAATTCGTTCAGGGGTTATCTGAGTGCGACCTTCCGCCTGACCAAGAGAGATAACAACATCGGGATCATGTTGCGCAATTAATGCAAGTAGCGCTTCTGCCGATTGCTCATAGGCGACCGGCAAGATCGCGGTAACAATATTCTCACCGCTAATCTGCTTAACAATTTCACCTGATGGGTTAAGGCTGGCCTTTCCAAAAGGTTCAAACCCTGTTAGCAGCACCTTGGTCATGTTCTGATCTTACGGGCAGAAGAAAAGCCCCGAGTGTGAAAGGCACTCGAGGCTTAACTTGTGCGCGCGAAGGGATTCGAACCCCTAACCTTCTGATCCGTAGTCAGATGCTCTATCCGTTGAGCTACGCACGCTTATCTAATTGTGAAACGCAATAGTACCCGCTTTTTATTCATCACCCAAATGCTCGCAAACCCTTATAAATCAAGCGCATTACAGGGCCACTTAATTTGAAGAAATGGCAAAGGGCGCCCGATTGCTCGAGCGCCCTTTGACTTACTTACTTATTAGCCAACTTTCTTAATACGACCATCTACTGCGGGAACCTGAGTTACCTTTCCTGCAGCCATGTCAGCTCTTAACGCCTCTACAAATGCATCTAGTAGCGCGCCTTGAACCTTGGCCTTTGATGGTGAGAATACATTTGCATATCCATCTCCACCGTAGATTAGGAAGTCAAGGGTAGTAAGTGTGTACTCCTTGTCATCCTTAGCAATCGCGGTTCCATCTAGACGGGTAACTTCTACGATTCTGCTGCCAACTGGCTTTGATGCATCAAATGAGAACTTGAAGCCTGAGATCTGTGGGAAGCGACCATCATTTGGATAGTTTCCACCAACTCCGTTTTCAAGCGCCTTCCATAGATTTGCACCAGTAACAACTGTTGTTGCGAGCTGATTTCCAAATGGGAATACGGTGAAGGCATCACCAAGTGTTACATCTAGTGGGCCTGTACCTGTTCGTACCAATCCCGTTGCAGCTGGATTGTAGGTACGTGCTGGGAATGAATCACGGATTCCTCCACCATTTTGAATTGCAAAATCAGTCTTGTGCTTTGCACGCAAAACATCTGCAATGTAGTTACCGATTGGAGTCTCACCTACGCGTTGTACAGGTGGTGTTCCTCCATGTGGGAATAGAGCTGAAACTTGACCGATCTTTACATCAAGCTTTGCAGATAGTTGATCCTTGTACTTCTTGACCATTGCAGCGGTTGCTGCATCTGCTGTTGTAGTCGTAGCAGCAACACTTGTATTAATAGAGGCTGATACAGATCTCAATACGTGCTGAATTGATTGCCCAATAACCTTTCCGTTACGTAGACAGATTTGTGTCCGTGTGTACTCCTGACCTGAGTTACGAGTCTGACCTAGTACAACTGGTGCGACGCCAGCGTTCTTCTTGATTACAGATGCGTAGGTCTGATGGCTATGGCCACCATAGATCGCTGCTGCGCCCTTAATCTCTAATGCAAGTTCATTAAACAGACCCTTTGCAACTCCACCTGAGTTCTCTGTCCAGCCCTGGTGAAGAGCTGCGATGACAATATCTGCTCCGGCTGCCTTGGCTTCAGCAATTGCTGCGTTAATACCCGCTACTCCTGGATTAATAACAATTGTCTTGGTAGAGCCAGAAGCATCCTTGTAATCAAGGTTTCCAGGGAATACCTGCTCGATAGTCTCTGATGTGTTTGAGCCAACGATGCCGATCTTTAGACCACCACGTTCGATGATTGTGTAGTTCTTAGCCTGCTTTGTGCCTGACTTGAGGACATCTAGCGCACCCTCGCTGTAGTTTGAAACTACCCACTGGAAATCAGAGGCACCAATTATCTTCTTTACGTGATCAAGATTGCGATCATGCTCATGGTTTCCAAAGACAGAAACATCAAGCTTTGCAAGGTTTAGTGCTTCGATTGTTGGAAGCTCTTCAAACTCAGTTGAGATCGGTGGAGCTGCACCAATGTTATCGCCCGCTGAAATCGAGACTGTTGCTGCATTTGCTGTGCGATCTGCCGCCCAGTTGCTTGTTAGAAGCGCTGCACCAAATGATGTGCCTTCAATAGCTCCGTGTAGATCGCTGAGTTGCAAAACTTGTACTGCCTTGTGTGCAGATGATGCAACTGTTGCGAGCTGTTCTTTGGTGTAGCTCTTGCTTGATGCAGCTGGCTTTGAGAATCCATATGCATTAACCGCTTGAACTACAGGAGTTCCTGCAGGTTGTCCTTCAACAACTGGCATTGTGATGATTGAACGGTTTCCAACTGGTACAAATATTGGACATGATCCTGGACCAGCAGAAACAACGTGGCCGGTAACACCTGGCTCAACCGCTGCACCTGGGGTCCACTTAACAACTACTCCACGTGAACTTAGGTAAGAGGTTACATTTGTCGGAGCGTTAGGCGCCGAGTATGTATTTGCCTGCGCTGCAGGAGCTAGTAATGAAACTAGAAGTGATGTAGCAAGGGCGAGCGAGCCCCAGCTAAAGATTTTGCGGGTATGGAGGATTTTATTCATGGGGTGAGTCAATCAAAACCAGGTGTCCGGACTCTGAAATTTAGGTTACGGGAGAGTGTTACAGGCTTGCGTGCTTGAGCAGCTCTGCACGGTTCACGCTCTTAACCCGAGGTTTACCCTTTGCTTCACCTGCAGCAACCTCAGCCTCATTGATCCTTTGCCAATCTTGCTGGGAAACAATTATCTGATGAGTTAATAACTCTGAAATATCTCCCGCATTTTTCGGAGAATTTAAGCCAGAGACAAGAAGCTCCATTACCGCCGCTGCATCTGATTTATTGGTTCCAATTACCCCAGTTGGACCACGCTTTGCCCAACCAACTACATACATATTGCTGTTGATGTGCCCATCGGTGTTAACAACCTTTCCACCCTCATACGGGACTCCTTCGATGCTCTGGGCTTGATACCCGATAGCGGTGATCACAAGGCCACACTTAATAGTTACATCCCCTTTGGGGGTTGAATAAACCACGCCCTCTACCTGATCTGTTCCCAGAATCTCTTTAGGTGTGTGCTGGAACAAAAACTCCATGGTGCGCTCATGTTCGTTCTTTGGGTTTTCAGCGATCAATAACATCGCATCCAAATTACTCTTTACATCTTTTTCAGGTTCTGCACCTGCGCGAACAAGCGCCGCTTCAATATCCTCTTTATGCATTACAACATTTGTGTGTTCTAACTTAGGAAGCTCACGAAGTTCTGGTGATGTGAATGCTGCATGCTCTGGCCCACGTCGCGCACTGATATAAACCTTGCGAATCTTGCTCTTCTTGAAGGTATCGATTGCATGATCTGCAGTATCTGTTGGATCTAATTCGGTAGGTTCTAGCGCCAACATACGGGCAACATCCATCGCAACATTTCCGGCACCAATGACAACTGCGGTGTCTGCGTCCAGTGGTGTATCCACGCCAACAAAATCTGGGTGCGCGTTGTACCAGGGTACAAACACAGCTGCAGATAAGGATCCACGTAGATCTTCCCCTGGAATCCCTAGTTTCTTTCCTAGCGAAGAGCCAGTCGCAATAATGACCGCGTCATACTTTTCTTGAAGCTGGGCAATAGTTACATCGCTTCCTACCTCAATATTTGCAAAAAGCCTAAAGTTTTCATGGTTTGCAATCTTCTCAAAGACCTTTGAAACTGTTTTAATCTTTGGGTGATCTGGTGCAACACCACTTCGTACTAATCCCCACGGAGTTGGTAAACGTTCAATCATGTCGATTGAAAAAGATCGATCATCGTTAGCAAGGTTTTGCAATGCTTGTGCTGCAAAGTAACCTGCAGGACCTGCGCCAACAATTGCGACTTTAAACTGTGGCACGCATGCTCCCTTAATTTTTTGTGCGGAGACGAGGAGATTTGAACTCCTGAAGGGTTTAACCCCTTACCTCGTTAGCAGTGAGGCGCACTCGACCGGGCTATGCGACGTCTCCTTGTACGGGTAAAGAATACAACCTCTGGTGGGAAGGGACTTACTTGCCTCGTCGGAGCCTAAAAAGTAGGCCCCCCAGAGCAATAACTAGCATAAAGATCAGTCCAGTTAGAACTAGGTTGTTATCTCGAGAACCGGGTTGGATCTCATCGCCAGGAACATCAACTATTTGCTCGGTACCGACTGGCAATCCTTGAATTGTATACGGGGCGTGATCATTACCAACAAATTCAATGCTGAGTAATTGTTCGCCAGACCTTGTAGAAAATTGATAGGTATTTAAGTGAAACCACTCATTATAAATGCGCATTATCTTGCGACCATCTAGATACACATGTGCATGACCTTCTCCAGGCACATGTTTCATTGATGCCATTTCTGGACGCCACACAAAGTTACGTGTGACAACATGAACATTGAATCCACCAGTTGAATCTTTTTTAATTTCAAGAGTTGCCTGTGGTGATGTTTCTTGCGCAATCTCATGAACAGAAGTTGCGCCACTCGTGTGGGCGTGTGAGGGAATAATTGTTGCGACAGCCAGCATCCACCCAGTCACGAGTGTGGACAACAGCTTCATATAGTTAATGTATTGCATCTCTCAAAGGAAAAATACTTATTATGTTTACCTTCAGTTCACTTTGCTATTTTACGCTCACCCGATGAAAACACGCATCTTTGCAGTTGTCTTGATTCTTATCGCTTATAACTTCTCGCCAGCTAATGCTGCAACGATTACCGACAAAATTGTTTACAACAAGAAAACTGTCGTCACATACACGGTCACTGATTCACTTATTTTGGATCCAAAAGGTTGTAAAGATGTTTACATTAAATACACAATCGATAAATCCTACTTCTTTCCTAATGCTTATGTGATGTTTGGTCTATACGCAAAAGATAAGAATGAAGCGCAGTCGGTATATGTCCAACCCGGCAATGGAAAAGGCGCACAAGGTAAAGATGCATGGGTTGGCGAAAAAGAAATGATTTTTTGTGGCAAGGCCAAGAGTTTTGTTAATGAGTATGGTGACAAGGTCGACGCCCCAGCATTCTCAAAAGGGAAGTACACATTCCTCGCACGATTTATAGTTGTGAAGCCAAAATTGGTCACAACCCCCTCTAAGGAGCATGTATTTACTGTTAGATAGATTTTCAAATGGCTGGCCTTGTAGGCTAGATGTATGGAGAATTCAGATAAAGCGCTAAATACTGGTGCAAAGCGTGTGTACGACGTAGCCCCTTCAGAGATGTTCTCAGAGTTCATGAAGAGCGGATGGGCGCCAACGCCTTTAACTGGAATCACTCAAGATGAGGTTGTATCTCATTGTGTTCGCCGTCGTGCTGAATTATCTGCGGCCTTCACTGGTGTTCGTTTAGTGATTCCAAGTGGTGGGGCAAAGCAACGAAGCAACGACACCGATTATCTCTATCGTCCCCACACAGCTTTCGCGTACTACACCGGAGTTCAAGGTGTAGAAGCACACCCTGATTCAGTACTTGTCCTGGATCCAGCGGATGGTGCACATACGCCAATTTTATTTATTAATCCCCGTTCTACTCGCGATACATCCGCTTTCTACACAGATGCAAAAAATGGTGAGCTCTGGGTCGGTCGTCGCTTTACAACAGATGAAGCATCGCAACGTTATGGGATCGAAGTTCGCGAAATAGCAGATTTAGGAAAGTTCCTTAAGGGTAAGAAATCTGCAGCGTTGCACGGTTTTGATGCTCTTGTTGATGCAACGGTAAAAGAGCATCCACGTGATGCCGAATTACTTGAGTTTGTTTCAGTGGCACGTCTGATTAAAGATGAGTATGAGGTTGCAGAGATGCAAAAGGCTGTTGATGCCACACATCGAGGATTTAGTGATGTTATCCGCGCGCTTCCTGCAGCTGTTGCCACGCCACGTGGAGAACGTGTAGTTGAAGCAGCCTTCTTTGGTCGTGCCCGTATCGAAGGTAATGATCTTGGATACAACACAATTGCCGCTTCGGGTTCACATGCATGTGTTCTTCACTGGAACCGCAATGATGGTGATGTAAAAAATGGTGATCTGCTTCTTCTAGATGCAGGTGTAGAGGTTGATTCATACTACACAGCAGATATCACCAGAACTCTGCCCATTAGTGGAAAGTTTACGCCCGCCCAAAGAGCGCTATATATGCTGGTTTATGAGGCTCAAAAGGCTGGAATTGAAGCGGTAAAACCTGGTGAGAAGTTTTTAGCTATTAATAGGGCAAGCCACACAGTTTTGGCACAAGGTTTGATTGATATGGGAATTCTTACAATGAGCTTGGATGAAATCATGGATCCAGCGGTTGGATTACACAAGCGCTGGACTTTGCACGGTGTTAGCCACATGTTTGGCATGGATGTTCATGATTGTGCACATGCTCGTGCAGAGCAGTATCGTGACGGCATTTTGGAAGTTGGAATGTGCTTAACGGTTGAGCCTGGCTTATATATCCAGCCTGATGATGAACTATTTCCTGCTGAATACCGCGGTATTGGTATCCGCATCGAAGATGATGTTGTTGTTACTGAAGATGGCAGCTTGAACTTGAGCGAGCATATTCCTCATCACCCGGATGAGATTGAAGCTTGGATGGCTTCACTGCGCTAACTGCAATCCGATCCAGGCAGCAATTAAACCAATACCCAAAGACATAATTAAGTTGATGGCTGCCTCTTTGTGACGCTTTAACTCGTACGCAAGGTAAATGTCCAGCATAAAGGTAGACCAGGTTGTAAATGCACCTGCAAAACCAATTGCAAATAGATCAAAACCTTCTTCAACTCTGCCAAAGGTAAGTCCGAGGAGAAAAGATCCAACAATGTTTACTGTGAATATTCCATATGGTTTGGTTGTGTATGTGCGGATCTTTTGATCAATCACAAAACGCATAGGACCACCTACCGCAGCACCTAGAACAATGAGCGCCATTTTCATGAACGCACCGGAATCCACCTACGAGCTAATGGAAGAACAACAATTACTGCAATAAGTGAGAGGAAAACATTTAGCGCAAGAAATTGCATCCCACCTTCGATTGGTTCAAGAGAGTTTGCAGTTACCGCTGAAAAGGTAGTAAATCCCGCACAAAATCCAGGTAGCAGAAGTAGGCGTAATTGGCTGATTCCACGGCGTTCCATCAAAACTAGAAGGGCAGATGCCAATGCCACACCAGCCACATTTGCAATGAGTGTGCCTTGGCGATCATCGGGGAAAAATGCACCGATGCCATACCGCGCCAGAGTCCCGGCTATACCGCCGAGTGAAACTAGCGCTAAGGAGTTCAGTTGGGTAACGCTTTCTTGCCAAAGCCAGAGACAACACGTGTAACTACAGAAATTACAATCGCTGCAAAGACCGCTGACCAGAAGTTGTTCACATCTAAACTATCGCTCCAGCGAGCAACCAACATCAAGATCGCTGCATTTACGACAACGAGAAATAAACCAAGTGTCAGTATCACCGCAGGAAGTGTAAGAAGTTTCAGAAGCGATCCCAGAGTTGCGTTGAGCAAACCAAACAAAAGCGCTACCCATAAATAGGTTGTGAAGCCACCTTTGACATCGATTCCTGGAATTAAGGCGGTTGCTACCCAAAAAGATAGGGCAAGTGCACCCCAACGAACTAATAACTTCATAAAGAAATTATATGCCTTCGCGCTTGCGAATCTTTGATCCTAGCCAACGAACTGGATCGTATTTGATGTCGGCAACGCGCTCCTTCATAGGAATGATTGCGTTATCGGTAATCTTGATGTGTTCAGGGCAAACCTCAGTACAGCACTTTGTGATGTTACACATTCCAAGGCCATGCTCTTCCTGCGCTGTCTTCTTGCGATTCTTCAAGGTATCGAGAGGGTGCATATCTAGCTCTGCGATACGGATAAAGAAACGAGGACCCGCGAAAGATTTTTTGTTCTCTTCGTGGTCACGAACTACGTGACAAACATCTTGGCAAAGGAAACATTCGATGCATTTGCGGAACTCTTGTGAGCGCTCCACATCGATCTGCTCCATGCGCGCCTCACCTGGGGCAAGGTTCTCAGGGTGTGAGTACGCAGGTACTTCCATCGCTTTTTTGTAGTTAAAAGAGACATCTGTAACGAGATCTTTGATGATTGGGAATGCACGCAAAGGTGTAACGGTGATTGTTTCTTCCTCACCAAATGAGGCAACCTGTGTCATACATGCAAGACGTGGCTTTCCGTTGATCTCCATAGAACAAGATCCACACTTACCAGCCTTACAGTTCCAGCGAACCGCTAAGTCACCCATTTGTGTTGCTTGAACACGGTGAATTACATCGAGGACAACTTCACCTTCGTTAGCCTCAACAACAACATCTTTGAGACCTCCATCAGTTGAATCTCCACGCCAAATTCGAAGTTTAATATTGCGCGCCATTAGTTGGAACCGCCTTTCGCAACTTCTTCCGGTGTCATGTATTTCTCCAACTCGTGAACATCAAAGAGTTCAAAAAGCTCCTTTGGCATTGGAGGAAGTGCCTGCTCGCGAACATTTACCTTGTTGCCATCAAAAGATGAGATGTGATTAATCTGGCGCCACTTGTTGTTCATGCCTGGGAAGTCATCACGTGTGTGACCACCGCGTGACTCTTCACGTGCATCTGCAGATTTAGCTGTTGATTCTGCAACCAACAACATGTTGTCGAGATCAAATGCTAAATGGAAACCAGGGTTGAACTTGCGTCCACCAGCAACGGCAACATTTGCACTGCGCTTTCTAATATCTGCGATCTTTGCGATCGCTTCCTTTAGCTCTGCACCTGTGCGAATAATTCCGACAAGGTTATGTGTAACCTCTTGAAGCTCAGCGTGTAGTGAGTAAGAGTTTTCTCCACCTTGACGATCAAAAGGCGCTTGAATCCTTGCAGCTGCGGCGTGAATTGCTTCGTCACTTACTGGATTAGCGCCATTCTTCTTGAGGTACTCAACCGCGCCCATTCCGGCACGACGACCAAAGACCAAAAGATCTGAGAGAGAGTTTCCACCAAGACGGTTTGAACCATGCATTCCTCCGGCAACTTCACCAGCGGCAAACAAGCCTGGAACACCTACTGCAGCTGCAGTATCTGGCTCTACTTCAACGCCACCCATGACGTAGTGACAGGTTGGGCCAACTTCCATTGCTTCTTTGGTGATATCTACGCCAGCTAATTCATAGAACTGATGCCACATAGATGGAAGACGCTTCTTGATTACATCTGCTGGAATACGCTTTGAAACATCGAGGAATACTCCGCCATGTTCAGTTCCGCGACCGGCCTTTACCTCGCTGTTAATTGCGCGAGCAACCTCATCACGTGGCAGTAGCTCTGGTGGACGACGGTTGTTGTCCTGATCTGTGTACCAACGATCTGCTTCTGCTTCATTATCTGCGTACTTATCCTTGAAAACATCTGGGATGTACTTGAACATGAAACGCTCACCAAGGTTGTTGGTAAGAACTCCACCTTCACCACGAACAGATTCAGTTACCAAAATTCCACGAACTGATGGTGGCCACACCATTCCTGTTGGGTGGAACTGCAAGAACTCCATATCAACCAGGTTTGCACCAGCCTTCAATGCAAGTGCATGTCCGTCGCCAGTGCCTTCCCATGAGTTAGAGGTAATCTTGAAAGTTTTTCCAACTCCACCAGTTGCAATTACAACTGCAGGTGCTTCAAACAAAACCTCTCCGCCGCTTTCGCGCCAGTAACCATAGGCACCAGAAACTTTGCCATTCTCCTTCAGAATATCGGTGATAGTTAGCTCCGCGAAAACCTTGATTCCGCTCTCCATGTCGCCAGTTTCGCGACCATCCTTTTGCTGCAGTTGAACAATCTTCTGCTGCATTGTGCGGATAAGTTCTAGGCCTGTGCGGTCACCAACGTGTGCAAGGCGGGGATACTCATGACCACCAAAGTTGCGTTGTGAAATCTTTCCTTCTTTGGTGCGATCAAAGAGAGCGCCCCAAGTTTCCAGCTCCCAGATGCGATCTGGTGACTCTTTAGCGTGAAGCTCTGCCATGCGGAAGTGGTTGAGGAACTTTCCGCCACGCATTGTGTCGCGGAAGTGCACCATCCAACTATCTTTGTCATTCACATTTCCCATTGATGCGGCAGCGCCACCCTCAGCCATAACTGTGTGGGCCTTGCCAAATAGGGATTTACAAATGATTGCTACGCGTAGCCCTGATTCGCGAGCTTCAACAGCTGCACGTAATCCAGCGCCTCCGGCACCGATTACAAGGACATCGTATTTATGGCGTTCTAGTGTCATAGTCGATTTTCCCTTTAGAAGAAGTAGAAGTTAGTCCATGCGCCAGATGCAACTTGGCGAACATAGATATCGGCGAATGCAACAGCTGCTAGGGAATACCAGGCAAACTGTTGGTGTTTTGTATTAAGAACAGAGACCTTTGTCCATAGCTTGTAACGCACTGGATGCTTTGAGAAGTGCTTCAAACGTCCACCGATCGTGTGACGGCATGTGTGGCAAGACAATGAGTAGAACCACAACATTGCGGTGCTAACAGTAAGAACGAGTGAACCAACACTCATGTGTCCCCATTCACCCTGAGCATTTCTGTAAGAAATAATCGCGTCATAGGTGAGAATTACATTGAATACCAAGCCTGCATAGAAGAAGTAGCGGTGGATATTTTGTCCAACCAATGGTGCACGTGTTTCACCTGTGTATGTCTTGTGAGGCTCTGCAACACCACATGCTGGTGGTGACATCCAGAATGAACGGTAATAGGCCTTGCGGTAGTAGTAACAAGTCATGCGGAAACCAAGCGGGAAGATCAAAATGATCAGCGCTGGAGATAGTGCAAAATCAAAAATTGTTGAACTCACCGGGGTGATGTTCGCGATGGTTGCACCTGGCTCGCAACTATCAGATAAGCATGGAGAGTAGAAAGGAGAGATTAGGTGGCTCTCTTTTACAAAGTAATACTTGTTTTCAAAGGCACGAAAAGTTGCGTAGATGACAAAAGAGATAAGAACGCTAAATGTTAATAGCGGTTCTAACCACCACTTATCTGTGCGAAGTGTGCGCTCTTTAATCTTGGCGCGCGTTGGTGAAAAGACACCTGACATTGACGACTCCCCTAATGGCTTGTTTAAAAGACGCTGCAAAACAACTGGGATTAGTCTCCTCTTTTGCCTTAAAAGTGGCTAGGCGTAAGAGCGCTTACTGGCTATGAACTCAGCCACAAAAAAGAGAGGCTGAAGAGCTAAGAAAAATGGCGGAGGGCGTGGGATTTGAACCCACGAAACTTTCGTTTGCCGGTTTTCAAGACCGGTGCACTCGGCCGCTATGCGAGCCCTCCGTGGGAGAGGTTACCCGAATAAGGCTCAGGTGCAAAAATCGAGCGCTGATTTAGGCGGGTAGATCCAACAGTTCTTCGATGATCTTTGCGACACCATCGGCTTGGCATGGTTCTGCGATTCCTTTTGCAAATCGTGGGGCATCAGGGTGCCCATCTGCCATTGCATATGAACGTGAAGCCCACTTCAGCATTGAAAAATCATTGGGGTTATCTCCAAAAGAGACACAATCTTCCGCGGTCAAACCAAGTCGATCTGCCATCATCGCCAAGGTCGCACCTTTTGAAATATTGAGCGCAGAGATTTCAATCAGAGAGTCTCTTGATGTTGAGTGAGTAACAGTTACCAAATCTTGTAACTCGCGATGTGCGACCTCTACCATCTCATCTGATGTGAACTCATGATTGCTGCAACGACCTAAAACTTTAAGTGCAGGACGATTGATTGCATCCTCGATCTTGTTTACACCTACATCATCTAAACCAACATCCCACTTTGGAATATAGGCAATCTCGCGGTGGTAATGATCGTTTGATTCGACCGCAAATGACATCTCGGGCATTGCAATACGCATACGTCGCACAAGTTCTAGTTGATCATCTATGGAAATCATCCACTCTTCTAAAACCTTGTTGTTGATTAAGTCATACAACATCGCACCGTTACAACAAATAGCTTCACCAAAACCAAAAGCGTCCCGGATTTCTCCCATCCATCGTGGAGGGCGACCAGTTACAAAGAAAACATGTACGCCAAGATCTTTAGCGCGGGTAAATACATCAATAGTTCGCTGAGAAATTACACCTTTGTGCGAAACGATCGTTCCATCTAAATCTGTCGCGATTAACTTTGGGCGCTTACTCACACCAACTCAAATCGTTGCGTTCCTAAGAAAGGTTGTAATGCTGCAGGAACATTTACTGAACCATCGGCATTTTGATGGTTTTCTAAAATCGCAACAATCATGCGGGGAATTGCAACTAATGTGCCATTTAGAGTTGCAACGGCTTTGGTGCCATCTGCATCTTTAAAGCGAATATTTAAGCGGCGGGCTTGGAATTCAGTGCAGTTTGAGGTACTTGTAACCTCCCGATACGCCTCTTGTGTAGGGATCCAGGCTTCAATATCAAATTTGCGGTTAGCACTAGATCCAAGATCACCTGAGGCGACATCAATAACTCGGTATGGAATCTCCATCGCGTTGAGGAAATCCTTCTCCCATTGCAATAAACGCTTGTGCTCTTCTTTAGCTTGATCTGGATGACAGAAAGAGAACATTTCGACCTTATCGAATTGATGCACTCGAATAATTCCTCGAGTGTCCTTTCCATATGTTCCAGCTTCGCGGCGGAAACATGATGAGTAACCGGCATAACGTATTGGGAGTTTGTCAGCGGGAAGAACTTCATCCATGTGCATTGCAGCTAACGGAACCTCTGAAGTACCAACTAGATAAACATCATCCTTTTCAAGATGATAAACATTCTCTGCGGCTTGGCCAAGAAAGCCTGTGCCTTCCATTGCTGCAGGATTAACAAGTACTGGAGGAATTACAGGGGTAAACCCGGCCTTAAGTGCAGATGAGATCGCATAGTTAACTAGAGCGAACTCAAGCATCGCACCAACACCAGTTAAGTAATATGAACGAGAGCCAGCAACCTTTGCACCACGTTCGGTGTCAATTGCGCCGAGCAACTTACCGAGCTCAACATGGTCCTTTGGTTGGAAATCAAATGTTCGCGGGGTTCCAATGTGTTCAATAACAACAAAATCTGCTTCTCCACCAATAGGAGCTTCTGGATCAAGGATGTTGGAGAGTTGCATGATTAACTGCTTGCTCTCTTCTTCAACCTCTGCGCGCTTTGAATCCGCCTCTTTTACCTTTGTGGCAAGCTCTTTTGCATTCTCCAACAACGCTGTTTTTTCATCACCTTTTGCAGCACCAACTGACTTCGATAGAAGGTTTTGTTCTGCACGCAAAGTTTCAAACTTTTCAATCGCAGCTCGGCGAAGTTCATCTATTGCTAAAGCCTTATCAACGATTGATGCATCCTCGCCGCGACCTTTTTGTGATGCACGGACTGCATCTGGGTTTTCGCGTAGATACTTAATATCAATCATTTACTTGCCTTTTCTCGTGGGTATGAGCCAAGGAATCTGATGTCTTCGCAGATCGCTCGAAGGCTTTCTACTGCCTCCTTCACCGATGTATCTGCGATATGACCCTCAGCATCAATAATGAAATGGTAATGGCCAAGTTCTAAACCGGTTGGACGTGATTGAATAAAAGTAAGGTTTACATCGCGCTTTGCGAACTCGGTCAAGATATCGAGCAGCGCACCAGCGTGGTCCATTCCGATAAACACTGCCAGAGATGTTCGATCCCAACCTGTGCTCTTTGGGATTGAACCTGGCTTCGAAACCAAAATAAAGCGGGTGATCGCACCGATATTGTCGCCGATATTGTCAGCAATTACGCGAAGTCCGTAATGGGCAGCGGCAACCGGTGCTGCAATCGCTGCATCAAATTCACCACGAGAAATAGCCTCGGCGGCGGCTGCGGTTGATGCTGTGGCGATTAGTTCTGCATCTGGGTAATTAGTAGCTACATAATTGCGGCACTGTGCTTCTGCATGTGGGTGTGTAGCGATGCGCAAAATTTCTTTCTCATCACCTTTAATCATCAAAGCAAAAGAAACTGGCAGTGTTACTTCACCAACAATTGCTAATGGTTCACCAGTTGCTAACTCATCAAGAGTACGTGCAACAACACCTTCGACCGAGTTTTCAATTGGAACTAATGCAAAGTGGGCCTTGCCCAAACGGACCGCATCCAACGCAGCGGTGACATTTGCATAAGGCATGAGGCGATCATTTGAAGAAGTGATCTTTTTAAGAGCCGCCTCTGTAAATGTTCCCTTGGGGCCGAGATAGGCGTATGTACTCACTTGCTAATGATACCCGAGTACCGACCTTGCATATGACGGGGTATTTGTAATCAGAACATCCACACCATTGTCAGCACAAAAACGCATATCGTCAGCGTTATCAACGGTCCAAACAAAGATGTCGCGTGGATCTCTCTTCAAATAGGGTCTTTTTCTCAACGCTGTAATTCCGGGGCCGATAGCTCTTGCTGAAGTAAAGCGACGCATTGCAAAGCTATAAGAATCATGAAGCAAAGCTACGGTGTTGAGTTCTGGATTAAAACTTCTCAATTTTTCAAGAGCAAGCCAGGAAAAAGACATGATGTGAATATCTGCAACAGCTTTTTCTTGGGCTAATAGTTCTACAACTTTTCTCTCCACCGCACTTCCGGTTGGTACTGGGTGTTTAGTTTCAATTGCTAACTCTTTTTTGTTATCGCGCGCTAGTTCTAGTAAATCTTCCAATGTGATCGCTTGTGGGTACAACCCTTTAATCTCAGAAAATGTTGAGTTAGCTATCCGTGCGGAATGACCAGCCACACGTTGCATATCGGCGTCATGCCATAAAACCAATTGATTGTCCCTGGTTATGCGCACATCACATTCAAAACCATCCGCCCCATCATCTATCGCTGCTTTATAAGCAACCATTGTTAACTCTGGATGCTGTAACGAGGATCCGCGGTGGGCGTAAATCTTCACCTTTGAAGGTTACACCGTTACTCTTAGAACTATGAGCGCTCACTTCTTTAACACGTCTGGGCGTTCAGCTGTTGGTTTGGTCCGGCAAGGAAACGAGGACTCTGGTTTTATATCTCCTCAACTAATTGCTGTTGCAGATGGCATGGGCGGTCACGCCGCAGGAGAAGTTGCATCCCGCATCGCTGTTGAGGTTTTGCAATCTTTATCCCCTTCCCTTACCTCAGAAGAGATTGATGAGGACTCAGTCAAAGACCTATTGATGCACTCGCTTCACAGTATTGATGTAGAAATATCTGTAGTAACTGAAGAAGAGAATGAAAAACGTGGAATGGGAACAACCCTTACCGCTTTATTGATTCGCGATAAATTCATTTCTTTACTGCATGTGGGAGATTCGCGGTGTTACCGATTGCGTGGAAATACCTTAGAACAACTCAGTAATGATCACACCGTTATTCAAGAGCTTTTAGATCAAGGTGCGATTACAGCAGCAGAAGCAGTTGAGCATCCGCAGAGATCCATGCTCACACAAGCGCTTCGTGGCGATGGTGATGTAACTCCCGTACTTCAAATGTACGAGATTAAAAAAGGCGACCGATACCTGCTGTGTTCCGATGGTTTATCGGGGGTTTTAACAGAGAAAGAGATAAAGGTTGGCTTAAAGAAATCTGACAGGGATGAAGCTGTTAAGTTTTTAGTTGATGCGACCTATATAAATGGCGCACCTGATAATGTCACCGTACTTATCGCCGATATTTCAGATTCATCCACCACACAAGCCACATTGTTGGGAGCAGCTCATGAGTAAACCGCTGCTTGGTGATCGCTACAAACTTGGCGAAATGATAGGCACCGGCGGAATGGCCGATGTTTATATCGCTGAAGATACTCGTTTAGTGCGACAGGTTGCTGTCAAGATATTGAGAAGTGATTTGGCCCGTGATCCATCCTTTGTTGCGCGTTTTCGTAAAGAGGCTTTAGCGGCTGCGGGATTAAATCATCCGGGAATTGTCGCTGTTTACGATTCAGGAGAAGTTCCAGAACCGTACATAGTTATGGAGTTGATTTCAGGTCACACTCTTCGCGAATTGATTCATAAGGGTGAGCGTGTTCCTTTAAATAGAGCACTCGAAATAGGTGAAGGAATTCTCGCTGCACTTGAATACTCTCATCACAGTGGAATTGTTCACCGCGATATCAAACCTGCAAACATCATGATCACCGACAATGGTGATGTAAAGGTGATGGATTTTGGTATTGCTAGAGCTTTAGCTGATTTAGGTGCAACCCTTACAAGTACATGGAATGTTGTCGGAACCGCGCAATACCTTTCACCAGAACAAGCATTGGGTGAAGTTGCAGATTTACGAAGTGATATTTACTCCACTGGTTGCCTGTTATATGAGATGTTGACAGGTAAACCTCCATTTACTGGTGAAACCCCTGTTTCAATTGCGTATCAACATGTGTCGGGAGTTTTAACGCTTCCAAGTTCGATAATTCCAGGACTTCCTGTTGGAATCGACACCTTGTTAACTGTGGCGTTAGCGAAAAATCCAGATGATCGATACCAATCCGCCGGATTGATGTTGGATGATCTTTACAAGATTCAGGCTGGGCAGGTAGTAACTACCAAAATTGCTCGGCAACCCATCTCTCGCCGTAAGTTATTAATTGGTGCGATCAGCGGTGTTGTTGCGACCGCAACCATTATCGCTGGTGTCTTTCTTGCAAGGCCGGATACGGCAACAACCAACCTTCCTCAACTTCCTAATGTTGTTGGTTTAACCCAGCCAGAGGCTCAAGCATTATTGACGGATTATGTTGTAACTATCTCTCGTGCATATGATGGAAGAATTCCTAAAGATCGTGTTGCTAGCCAAATTCCTTTAGCAACAACAAGGGTTCAAAAGGGTTCTGGTGTGGTTTTAACAATTTCAGATGGACCTGGCAATTCAATAGTCCCAATTGATTTAATTGGGATGTCACTCATTGATGCTCGTGGATCTCTGGCAGCGGTTGGTTTACTGATTGCTTCAACTGAAGCTGTTCCATCTGATGAACCACAAGGCACTGTATTGAAGGTGACCCCAGAACCTGGTTCAACAATTACGGCAGGCAGTGGTGTGGTTCTTCAAATTGCTAGCGGTGAAGTTACCGTTCCATTATTGATTGGTACCGATGCTTTACAAGCTAAAACACTTTTGGTTCAAGAAGGTTTCTTAGTGCGAGAAGTTGAAGGATATGATGCGAACCTTCCAATCGGTGTTGTTATTCGTCAAGCACCAGATGGTGGAAGTACACAAACTATTGGTAAGTCAGTAACTATTACGATAAATAAAGCGCCGTAACTTATCTGGAAACAACAGGCGATAAGCCAACAGCTTTTTCGCGAGCGCTTTTATCTCCACACATCACCAACCAGTTAGCAAGCATGTGATGACCGTGCTCCGTTAACACAGATTCTGGATGAAACTGCACTCCTTGTATTGGAAGCGTTGTGTGCTCCATCGACATTACTAATCCTGAATCTGTTGCACCTGTTATGTGCAATGTGTTTGGAACTGAATCCTTTTCAACACACAGTGAGTGATAACGAGTTGCGGTAAATGGCGATGGAAGATCTTTTAACACGCCTTCTTGTTTGTGGTACACAAGCGATGTCTTTCCATGTAGTAACTCGGGTGCGCGTGAAACTGTTGCGCCAAACGCAACACCGATTGCCTGGTGTCCTAAGCAAACCCCAAATAATGGAATGGAGTGCTCGGCACAGTACTTGATCATCTCTACTGAAATCCCAGCCTTTTCAGGGGTTCCGGGACCTGGTGAGATAAGTACACCGTCGTAATTGGCAGCCTCTTCAGCCGTAACCGCATCATTTCGAACCACTGTGCACTCTGCGCCCAACTGCTGCAGGTACTGCACCAAGTTAAAGACAAAGGAGTCGTAGTTATCTATTACGAGAATCTTGGTGGCCATAGGAGCATTGTGTCTCATGGTGTATCTTTCGCGTATGCCTAAATCAAAGCTACGTAAAAAGGTCGCTGAGCAGCGCGCTCATAATCAAGAGGTTGTTATTGAAACTCCTCATGCGCCATTGGAGAGCCCACGCTGGCTTGCTCCAACTATGGTCGCCGCCTTCTTAATTGGTTTGTTTTGGATTGTGGTCTTTTATGTAACCCAGACCCAATACCCGATCTCAGGAATTGGCGCCTGGAACATGATTATTGGCTTTGGTTTTATTGGCGTGGGCTTCACCCTCGCTACCCGCTGGCGATAACGGTTCTAATTACACCGTTGTAATTCAATCCACACTGTGGGTAAAACTTGTGGATAACTTATCTTCGAACCATAACTAGTTGCGCCGCTACTACCCCGCCAACTAACCCACCCAGGTGTGCCTTCCAATCGACCCCACCCATAGCAAAACCAAAGGCGAAGTTGATTCCGATAATGACAACAATGGAGCGGATATCTGCGCCAATACGTTTTCCAACAATTGCAAGCGCTCCAAAGAGCCCAAAGATCGCACCTGAAGCGCCAACTGATGCACTGTAGGTAGATGCAAAGTATGCAGAGGTAAGTGATCCGGTTAAGAGTGAGAAAAAGAAAACAGTTAAAAACTTTTGTTTTCCAAATGCATCTTCAAGTGGATTACCTAAAACCATAAGCGAGTACATATTGAAACCTAGGTGAAGGAATCCGCCATGTGTAAGTGCAACAGTGAACAATCGATACCACTGATTGTTGAACTGTAAATACTCAAAACTTGGAAGCCACAACTGTTGTTGTAAAGATGGAACCAACAATTGCAACAAGTAAGCACCGCAGATAACTGCGATTAAAGAATATGTGGCAGAACGTTTAAGCAACTGTAACGCTGTTAATTGTTATGTCGGTTGCTGGCTTGTCTTGTGGGCCAGTCTTTGCAGTTGCAATCGCATCAACAACAGCTTGGCTAGCTGCATCCTTAACCTCACCAAAAATGCTGTGTTTGCGGTTTAACCAAGTTGTTGGTGCAACGGTGATAAAGAACTGTGAACCATTTGTTCCAGGTCCTGAGTTTGCCATTGCAAGAATGTAAGGGCGATCAAAAACTAACTCTCCATGGAATTCATCAGCGAAACGGTATCCAGGTCCACCTGTACCGCGACCTAGTGGGTCTCCACCTTGAATCATGAAACCATCAATGACACGGTGGAAGATTGTTCCGTCGTACAACTTGGCAGTTGTCTTCTCGCCGTTGCGTGGATCAGTCCATTCCTTTGCACCAGTTGCTAGTTCTACAAAGTTTGCAACTGTCTTTGGTGCATGGTTTGGAAAAAGTTCGATGACGATGTCACCTAGTGATGTGTGAAGGGTCGCGGTTGATGACATGGTTTTCTCATTTCTATTAGTGAAGCTAGAACTACATATCTAAACAAACTATGTGGAGACCAGGGGAATCGAACCCCTAACCCCCGCCTTGCAAAGGCGGTGCTCTACCAATTGAGCTAGGTCCCCGTATCAGAACGGGTGGGCCCAGGTGGACTTGAACCACCGACCTCTTCCTTATCAGGGAAGCGCTCTAACCAGGCTGAGCTATGGGCCCGCAACAAGATTGCTCTTGATTGCAGAAGCGCAAGATTACCTTGAACTTCACTAACTCCCAAAACGGGCGTTAATTGCTTCTAACTCAGGATGCGAACCATACTAACTTTTCGCGGAAATCTCATCTTCGCCATTCTTAGTCACCGATAACAGGCTCACACCTTCATCCAGATTGACTAAACGGACACCCATGCTGTCGCGGCCTGTCTGACGGACCTCAGCTGCAGGGGTTCTCATGACAGTTCCGGCGGAAGTGATCGCAAGGATCTCATCCTCATCACGAAGAACCAATGCGCTAACAAGGGATCCACGTGAATTCTCATCGATTTTGGCGGCTTTAATTCCGATTCCACCGCGACCCTGTAATCGATACTCATCGATTGGGGTTTTCTTTCCATAGCCACCATCGGTAGCCGTGAATACAAATGAATCCTTTGCCAGGTCTGCGTTAACCCGTGCCATTGTTAACAGAACATCGCCTGTACGGAACTTCATTCCGATAACACCGCTTGTTGAACGCCCCATTGATCGAAGTGATTCGTCATCTGCGGTAAACCGAAGAGACATTCCTTTTGTTGAAACCAAAAGAAGTTCATCATCTGTGTTGATCAGTGATGCAGATACAACTTCATCTCCCGGTTTTAAAGTTATTGCAATTAATCCACCAGTACGTGGTGAGTCGTATTCGCCTAGCGGTGTCTTCTTTACCAATCCGTTGCGGGTTGCAAGAACTAAATAAGGAGAAATTGTGTAATCTTTTAATGATAAAACTTCTGCAATTTTCTCATCTGGTTTAAATGCCATCAGATTTGCAACATGTTGTCCGCGGGCATCGCGGCCTGCATCTGGTAGCTCGTGAACCTTTGCTCGGTATACGCGACCTTGGTTTGTAAAGAACAACAACCAATCATGTGTGGATGCCACAAAGAAATGATCTACAACATCATCTTCCTTTAGCGCTGCACCTTTAACTCCACGGCCACCACGGCGTTGTGATCTATACAGATCTGCCATGGTGCGCTTTGAGTATCCGCC
>Ga0247844_1000347_pt1 | contig 99166 bp, 88 predicted proteins | sample LaCtaG_FD_192421 | JGI IMG/M metagenome (GOLD analysis project Ga0247844, IMG submission 192421) | Freshwater microbial communities from meromictic Lake La Cruz, Castile-La Mancha, Spain - LaCruzMarch201714.5m_1 | ecosystem: Environmental > Aquatic > Freshwater > Lake | place: Spain: Castile-La...
CCGACAGCGGTGATGTCAAGTGGGCTGAGAACGCCAATGTTGGCGTCATGCCCCAAGATACCTCTGAGTTATTTCCGAATGACGAGCTATTAATGGATTGGATGAATCAATGGCGCAATACGGGCGACGATGATCAGGTCATTCGTGGCACATTAGGGCGCTTACTCTTTTCGGGCGATGACATTAGTAAGTCGGTCAAAGTATTGTCTGGTGGTGAAAAAGGCCGCATGATCTGGGGTAAGTTGATGCTGCAAAAGCACAACGTCCTGGCGATGGATGAGCCAACCAATCACATGGATATGGAATCCATTGAAAGCCTGCAAATTGCCTTGGAGAAGTTCGAAGGCACTTTGCTCTTTGTTTCCCATGACCGGGAATTTGTTTCAGCCTTAGCAAACCGCATCCTAGAGGTAAAGATGGACGGTAGTGTGGTTGACTACTCTGGAACCTACGAAGAATATTTGCGTAGTCAGTCCCTAGCTGGTTGATGCGCCTTAGCTAGCTTCCACGCAGCTAGCATGACCTCTGTTTTTTCGAAGACCAGTTTGGGTTATTTAACCTGAACCTATTTCGTTTTAAAAGCGGAAGTCAAGAACATTACGTAATTTTTCTTTGGCATTAAAAATAATTAACGTTTTATTAAGACGATAATGGAAGTAGAGCCCGTCTTGGGCTAGCCCAGTTTGATTTAATTTTAGGATAAAGCATGCAAACTAACCACGTTGCCATTTGGATTGATCACAAAGAGGCTCGCATCCTTTACTTCGATGCCAGCAAAAATGAGTTTATTAAAAGCGACTCTTCACAGCACCATCTGCATCACAAAGCGAATGCCATTGGCAGCGGCAAGACTCCCATCGATCATGAGTTCTTTCATAAAGTAATTTCAGCTGTAGCAAGCGTCAAAGAAATTCTGATACTTGGACCCGGATCAGCTAAGACCGAACTGGTAAAGCACGCATCCGCTCACGATCCAGTCGCATTTCGGGCTATTGTTGGAGTTGAGACCGTTGATCACCCAACAGACGCTCAAATTATGGCGTATGCCAAAACGTATTTTGTTGGCGTCGACAATATGAAGGGAATTTGATTCATGAAGATTGAATTCGTAGGCCCAGCAAGTATTGCTTACGACCTGAGTTCAGACTTGGCTTTATCTTAGCCTGTTTTGTTGCGCTGAAAACGCATGGCCGTACCCTCTGCCTGAATGCGTTTCCAGACCGCCGCTTTCTCTTCCGGCGTCATGAAGACCCAATTACTCACTTCAATCAAAGTGCGGCCACAGCCTTTACAGATTTCATCGTACAAAGTTGAGCAGATGCCAATGCAGGGGGTGTCAGACTCCGCATCGCCAATCAACAAGGAGTTGGCACCGCTAATGGGCGAGTTGGTATTTGAAGTACTCATTCCAATACTGTAGTCGATTTGAGCGGAGAGTGCTCTGCCAGCTCATCCACGTAGGCGCCGACGCCGGCGCGCTCCCGTTTCAAGAAGCGCTCGACGGCCGTTGCAAACTCGGGGTCTTTGATCCAGTGGGCTGATTGCACGGTAACCGGTAAAAAACCTCGCGCCATTTTGTGTTGCCCTTGGGCGCCGCCCTCAAAAACCTTTATTCCTTCTCGAATGCAGTACTCAATCGCTTGGTAGTAGGCGGTCTCAAAATGCAAGCAGGAGATGTATTCAATCGAGCCCCAATAACGTCCATAGGCCGTTGGAATAGGGGCTTTTTTATCGACCACCAAGAGGGATGCGGCAATGGGGCTACCCTCTTTCTCGGCAACAATCAGGTGGAGGTGTTCGGGCATTTTCTGGCCCCATGCCTGAAAAAATCCTTCGTTCAGATAAGGAGATGAGTGGTGCTCGAGGTAGGTGTTGGCATAGCACCGATAGAAAAAAGCCCAATCTGCCTGATTTGCATCTGCCCCAGGAATATGCCTAAATTGCACACCGGCTTCCACTACTTCTTTACGTTCGCGCCGGATATTTTTGCGGCGTTTCATGGTGAGCTGTTCTAAAAACGCCTCCATGCTGGCATATCCACGATTAATCCAATGAAACTGCACTGCATCGCGCGCCATAAAGCCTTCTGCAAGCAATGCATCTTGGGTTTTTTGTTCGGCAAATAGGACATGCGCCGAAGAGAGCTGATTCTGTATTAAAAGTTGCTTCAAACCCTGAATAAGCCATTGCTGGGTTTGTTTTGGATCGTGCTCTTGATCCAGCAGGATGCGTGCGCCTTGGACTGGTGTAAATGGAATGGCGCACAAGGCTTTGGGGTAGTAGTTAAGGCCATGCTGAGTATAGGCCTCTGCCCAAGACCAGTCGAATACATACTCGCCGTAGGAATGGCTTTTTAAGTAGAGCGGCATGAGGCCAATGGGCTTTTCTTTACCCGTCGGGTATACCGCTAAGTGGGCCACTTGCCAGCCAGTTTTACCACCAACACAGTGCTGCTCCTCTAAAGCAGAGAGAAAGGCATAGCGTAAAAAAGGCGTTGAATCTGCCGCTAATAAGGCATTCCAGTGCTCGCTAGGAATGGCCTGGATGCTATCGAGAACGCGAAGTTCGATGGGGCTATTTAGTGCCACATTGCTTAGCGCTGAATTAGCTCGATTTTGTATCCGTCCGGATCGGTAACAAAAGCAATGATGGTGTCACCACCTAAAACAGGGCCGGCTTCGCGGGTAACCTGACCACCAGCTGCTTTAATGGCGGCACAAGTAGCGTAGGCATCGCTCACCCCTAAGGCAATGTGACCGTAGGCTGTGCCTAGATCGTATTGATCTACGCCATGATTGTAGGTGAGCTCGATTTCAGCTTGCCCATCAGCATTACCCTTGCCATAACCAACAAAGGCCAAAGAGTATTTTTGCTCGGGGCGCTCTGTCGTACGCAGTAGATTCATACCCAAAATACGGGTGTAGAAATCAATTGAGCGGCTCAGATCGCCAACCCGCAACATGGTGTGCAATAGCATCATGCTTATTGAACCTTTGCCTTAGCCCGGAGCTTTTGCATCATCTCGGAGAACTTGGCTTTTTGCCAGTTTTCATCGGCAATTAAGATTTGCTTCAGTTCCGCCTTGATTTCATCCATGGGAGGCGCCTTGGCATCGCGCACATCCTCAACCCGAATGATGTGCCAGCCGAACTGACTCTTCACCGGCTTATCGGTCATTTGGCCTTTATTCAAGGAAACCATCGCCTTAGAAAACTCAGGAACCAATGACTTATCGCCAACCCAGCCGAGTTCGCCTCCTTTGGGTGCAGACCCAGGGTCTTTGGAATTCTGTTTTGCTAAATCAGAGAAACTGGCACCCGCTTTAATCTTCGCAATGAGGGCGTTCGCATCGGCTTCTTTTTCGACCAAAATATGCTTCACTTGATACTCTTTACCGGTGTAATCCGCCTGTATAGAGGCATACGCCGCTTTGAGTTCCGCCTCCGTTACGCCTTCGCGCTCGACAAAGTCTTCAAACACGGCGGCAACCAAAACACCAATGCGTGATTGATCAATCTTATCTTTGACGTCTTGTTTTTGGGTAAGCCCGCGGCTATTGGCTTCCTGAATAACCAGCTCGCGCGTAACCAGTACTTCACGGGCCTTTTCGCGAACTTGGGGATCATTGGGCTGACCTGACTTTTGGATCAGGCGGTCCAATTGCGCCTTGGGTATGGGCTTGCCATTCACAATCGCAGCATTTTGTGCCGAGGCGAGGGGGCTAATCAATAGGGCTGCACAGGCAGTCGAAAGGGCAAATTGGGAGAGTGGTTTCATAGTCAGGTTAGGGAAAAAAGGATAGAAAAGAAAAGGGAAAAAGTATGGATACAAGGAATGGGTTATATGCAGTACGACTTATTTTAGTAAGGCTGCCTCAGCAGGGCTATGGGCCTCAATCGTCAGTGCGTGTATTTCGGCGGGGATATGGCGATCCAAGGCCGCGTAAATTAAGCGATGGCGCGCAAGGCGATTTAAGCCATCGAAGGCGGGGGATACTAGGGTCAGCTTAAAGTGACCGCCACCGCTGGCAGCGCCAGCATGACCGGCATGCAAATGGCTTTCGTCGTCGATTGCAATGCGATCTATTGGCAGTGCTACTTTTAGGTCAGCTAAAAACAGGGCGATGCGCTCTTGATTTTTGTTCATGACGGTGTTTCCTCTTCCATGTGCTTGCTAAGCCAAAATCCTTGCGCAATCACAAAGACAATCAGTAGGGCAGTGGTGCCAAAGAGCTTGAAATTAACCCACGTATCTTCAGAAAATTGAAAAGCAACGTATAGATTGAGAGCGCCCATTACTAAAAAGAAAATCGACCAAGCAAGGTTGAGCTGACTCCAGGTATTACGCGCAGCATTTTCTTTTAAGGTAACCTGTTTACCCATCAGTACCTGAATCCAATTCTTATTAAAAAATTGGGCGCTGATGAAGAGGCCAGCCGCAAAAAGCCAGTAGAGCGCAGTAGGCTTGAGCTGTATAAAGGTTTTGTCCTGCAAAAAGATGGTAAGCGCGCCTAGAACAACAATTAAGACTAGGCTCATCCATTGCATCGCATCGATCTTCCGATGGCGGTAGTACACCCACAATATTTGAGCGATGGTGGCGATCATTGCCACAATCGTGGCGGTATAGATGTCAGCAAACTTAAATGCGACAAAAAACAGAATTACAGGAAAAAGGTCGAATAAGAATTTCATGCCGTGATTATCGCTTTTATTGACCTAGCTCCACATTTTTGCTGGGCTCAAAGCGCAGGGATGCCGAATTAATACAATACCGTAGACCCGTTGGCTTGGGGCCGTCGTTAAAGACATGCCCCAGATGGGCATCGCAATGGCTACAACGTACTTCGGTCCGCACCATGCCAAAGGCGCCATCCTGATGCTCTGATATCGCCTCTGGATTAAGCGGGGTATGGTAGCTAGGCCAGCCGCATCCCGCGTCGAATTTGGTAGTGGATTCAAATAGCGGTGTGCCGCAACACACGCATTGGTACTTGCCGCTTTCCCAATGGTCCCAATACTTTCCCGTAAAAGGACGCTCGGTAGCGGCTTCCCGTGTAACGCGGTATTCAATGTCGCTTAACTCGGCGCGGTACTCTTCATTGGTTTTTTTCATTGGTTTTCACCCTTTATTTTGGACTGATGCATTTCATTACGATGAACAACTGAGATCCGTTACTACTTCATCGGGTAATGGCGCTAATGCGTATTGCTCAAACCCAGGCTGATCTTCAAATGGCTTACTTAAAATGCGTTGCAAGCGATTCACTTCACTAAAGTCATCCTGCTGGGCCATCTCGATTGCACGCTGCGCCAAATGGTTGCGAAGAATAAATTTAGGGTTGACGCGATTCATGAGTGCTGCGCGCTCAGAATCGGAATTCGATTCTTGCATCAGGCGCGTGCGGTATTGCATCAACCAGCTATCCGCAGCAGCCCGATCCAAAAATTGATCACGCCAATTCGAGTTGACATCCTTTTTTTGTACGGTGGATAAACTACGAAAAACAGTTGTAAAGTCCGCTCGATTGGCGTGCATGAGTTGCAATAGTGCTTCAATTAAATCCATATCCTCTAGTACATCTGTCTGCAAACCCAATTTTCCCCGAAACAGCGCTAGCCATCTGGCCTCATACTCCGGTGGAAAAGAGCCCAAGGCGGCGCGTAAAATATCAGCAGCATCTTCGCCGGGACTTTCGATCTCGACGAGTGGCACCATGGCATTAGCAAGGCAGGCCATATTCCAGTGCATGATTTTAGGTTGGCGATGGTAGGCGTAACGACCGCCGCTATCGGTGTGGTTGCAAATATGATCGAGGGCAGTGTGATCTAAAAAACCAAAGGGGCCGTAATCCATGGTGAGACCGAGTGCGCTAATATTGTCGCTGTTTAAAACCCCATGGCAAAATCCCACCGCTTGCCACTGCGCAACGCGTTCGGCATTGCGCGTCGATATCGCTTTAAATAATGCAAGGTATGGAGTACTGCTGGATTGGCACTCGGGGTAGTGTGCCTCGATTAAATAGGCAGCCAGTTCCTGTAAGCGCGCATGCAAGCCATTGGCCGCATAGTGTTCAAAGTGGCCGATGCGAATAAAGCTGGGAGCAAGGCGAGAACAGACAGCTGCGGTTTCGACGGTTTCGCGTCGCACTGGCTGCTTAGAGCCAACCAGGGATAGCGCTCGCGTCGTCGGAATACCCAAGGCATGCATGGCCTCACTGCATAGGAACTCCCGTACCGATGAACGCAAAACAGCGCGGCCATCGCCCATGCGCGAGTATCGCGTCATGCCGGCACCCTTGAGTTGCAGTTCTTGGTGGTTCAGCTCCCCCAGCAAAATAGCCCGGCCATCGCCCAGCTGCCCAGCCCAATGCCCGAATTGATGGCCGCTATAGGCGGTAGCCATGGGCTTCAAAAATTGATGGCCACCTGCCTCGAGCGCATTGCCGGCTAATACCGCAAGCCAAGCCGGATCGAGCGGCAATTGGTTAAGCCCTAAGGGAATCCCAAGCAGCGCAGCTGCCTCAGGTGAAACGGCTATCCAATAGGGGTCTGGGAGTGGGGTAGGGGCTATAAATTGACAGGTGTCATCGCCGATGATAGAAAATGCCATAAGTTCATTATTCTATGGGTATTTAGCCCCAAACGCCCAAGACAAGTAACGCCAATTACCCCACTTCTAACATGACCAATCAAACTGAACTCACTGCTGCCGCCAAGCTCAATAATTTAGGCCAAGAGCTGGATGTCCCTTTTTTAAAACTACTCGGCATTCGCTGCCTCAGCGCAGAAATGGGCAGTGGTGAAATTCTGCTAGCGATTAAGCCCGAGCATAAAAATACCTGGGAAGTCGCGCATGGCGGTGTATTGCTAACGCTGATGGACGTGGCTATGGCGGTTGCTGCGCGCTCGGGTGATCCGGATGATCGAAGCGTAGTCACGATTGAGCTCAATACTAACTTTTTACAAGCCGCTAATGGCATCTTACGGGTGAAGGCGGATACCGTACACCGTACCGTAACGATGGCTTTTTGTGAGGCTAAGTTGTATGACGATCAGGGTCGGGTGTGTTGTATGGCGACTGGCACCTTTAAGTACTTGCGGCGTTTACCCGCGCGCAGTGCCAGCGGCGAGCGAATCATCAATCCCGACCAGCGCAAGCAATAAACTAGGCCTTACTAAACCGAAAGGTTTGATCCAGATGCGCTCGTAAGTGCACCGGTAATTACGTCATGGCCAATGGTTCCATTGGCATCAAAACGGCGTTCAACCATTTCAAATGCACCGTCTTTGCGAACCCGCAAAACAGTACTGGAGCGGGTGCCATACATCGGGGTTTGTACAAATGCCGGAGACAAGGCTTTTTCCCATTCTTTACTAACTCCCGTGCTGGGTAATTCTTGATCCACCGCAACGCGGTTATCGCTCAGTAAATGCAAGTAATGATCAACCTGCTTGAGATTGCCTTGATCCATGGCGAGTGTTTGGGCAAAGGCGGCGACGCGATGAGTGACCTTAGGCCAGGGCGTATCGAGCATGGCATTGGAAAGGCCATAAACCCCAGCATCTAAAGCCTGCTTCGGAAATGTTTTACGTGGCCGAATGGATTGGCCCAGCATCATGCGATTACTAACCCAATGCATCTGCCCGTCGCTTGGCTCACTCAGATCGGCCATCAGCATATTAAAACCGTTGTATTGCTCAAAGCGTTTTGCATTGTGTTGAATGAATCCATCGGGCTTGTGCTCACCCGTCAGATACATCAGGGATAGCTCGCCACGAGTGCGCGCGTCCGGATTTTTTTCGCTCGGTGCGCGTACATTGGTTAATGCAGCAAAGCGACCTGACTTCGTAAACCCGAGCCAGGTTCCTGGACTGCCCAGCACATCGGCGCGATCGCGGCCCGCTAAAAGTCCAGGGTGCTCAGACCACCAATCCATTTTTTCTGTATCGCGCTCATAAAACTCATCGCGATTCGCCGCTACGACAAGCGGGTAGTCGGGGTGGGATTTCCAGGCGAAGAGAATGAGGCACATAGCAATACTATGCCTGATTAAATCGTAATCAGGGGGTAGGGCAGCTGATCTAGCATCAAAATGGGGCCCTCAGGCGAGCCCAGATGAAAAGTGCCCCCTTTTTGCAGCTCGGTTTTAATCTCAATCTGGAAGTCCATACGGCGGGTATTAGCGATACTGGGAGCACTAAGCACCACCATGCCAGCTGGCTGAGTGGGATCATCCGCATGAAAAATCTCACTGCCTGGGCCGGTTGCTACGCTGCCAAGTTGATCAATAGGGCAGTGCGCCAGCTGCAGGCGCCGTTTAATTGCCCCGCGATACTGGCTACGTGCCACGATCTCTTGGCCTGGATAGCAACCCTTTTTAAAATCGACCCCATAGACCGATTCAAAGTTCACCATTTGGGGTACAAATTGATCTTGAGTGGCAGCCACAATGCGAGGAATTGCGCTCATCACCTCTAGCGAGCGCCACAAGATCTCCGCGTCTTCCGATACCGCATCCATTGCGAGCTCTGGTGCGGTGCCTGGCTGCGCAATCAGCACGCGGTGCATTGCTACGCCAGCAGTTACTACGTCCGGTAGTTGCAGTGCAATACTGGTTTGATTGAGTTCAAGTCCATCCACTGCAGCGCTAGTGCAATAGCCTGTAATGGCCATGCTGCCACTCGCATCCCGTACGGTCACTTTGGAGCGCATGATGAACATCGCCAAACGCTTGGCAATACTGGCTGCTAAATCCCTTGAGATAAACAAACAAAAGTACGAACTCCTATCCTCTTTCAAAAAGAGGCCAAGCCAGGCACTCGCAATTAAGCGTCCCTTGGGACTGCAGTAGCCGACTAGACGCACCGCATCGGCACCGTTGGCTATGGCAGGTGGCATAAGCGCAGTAAGCCCCATAACCGAGTTGGTAAGCTGGTTTTGTAGAAAACTGGCTGCATCCTCACCCTCAACGATAATGAGTCCCCAGTCGGCGAGATTGGCAGCGGTTTTCATGGTGTCAATTTTCTTTAGGGTGATAAGGGCGTGATTTGAGTAAAAAAAAGTCTAGACGCTTTTATCATAGCCTGATGCGAAAAAAGCGTAATTTATTTTGGGCATTACCCCTTAAAGTCTTGGGATTTGGAGCCTTAGCCTTAGCCCTCTTTTTTGCAACCCTATTTTTTTGGGGTGTCGTCCCTAGCAGTGCAAATGACCCAAATCGGCCGGGCGGCTTTACGGCCAAGGTTAATCCCAAGTCTGGCGTGGCCAGCATCGCCCAGCAGCTGCGCAAGCAAGGCATTGAAGTTAACGGCATATTGTTTCAATTGGGATCACGTGTATTGCTAGTCCATGCCAAGTTAAAGCCGGGCACTTATCTTTTCCCCCTCGATGCCGGTACGGCCACCATCCTATTTAAAATGGCTCGGGGCGATAGTATTAAAGAGACAATTGCATTTGTGCCTGGCATGACCATATGGCAGCTGCGGCAAATCATGGACGCCCATCCTGCTTTGGATCACCAAACTAAGGGTCTCGCCCCCGAGGCCTTTTCTAAAACAGTAGGCCTAAATCAGCCAAGTGCCGAAGGACTGTTTTTTCCGGATACCTATGTTTTTGATCCTGGCGAGAGCGATCTTGCTATTTACCGCCGAGCAGCCGATGCCATGAAAAAAAACCAGCTTAAAGCCTGGGAGGGCAGGCCCTCTGATTCGGTTTTGAAGTCGCCTTACGAACTATTAATACTGGCTTCGATTGTCGAAAAAGAGACTGGTAAAGCAAGTGAGCGGAGTCAGATTTCAGCGGTGTTTCATAATCGCCTACAAATGGGGATGCGCCTGCAGACTGATCCGACCGTCATCTATGGCATCGGCCCAGGGTTTGATGGCAATTTACGCAAAATGGATCTTCGCCGCGACAGTCCATACAATACTTATATGCGTGCCGGTTTACCTCCTACCCCGATTGCGATTCCCAGCATGGAATCCCTGCTGGCAGCAGCCAATCCTGCGAAAAGCAACTCTCTGTATTTTGTTGCCAAGGGCGATGGCAGCAGCTACTTTTCCAAGACACTCGCCGAGCATGAAAAAGCCGTCGACCAATATCAGCGCTCCATTAAAGCGCCAGCAAAGAGGCCATCACCTTAATGGATGCCACGATGAATGCAAATGAGCCCGGTTTTTTTATTAGCTTTGAAGGCATCGATGGTGCCGGAAAAAGCACCCACATCAATGCCTATTGCGATTTACTCAGGGACCGCTTTCCGGATCGATCCGTTGTGCTAACGCGGGAGCCAGGGGGTACTGCCTTGGGTGAGCAACTTCGAGCCGTATTACTCGAAGCACCCATGCATTTGGAGACCGAAGCGTTGCTGATGTTTGCTGCGCGCCGTGAACACATCGATCAGGTTATTGAGTCAGCTTTGGCTGCGGGCCATATCGTCGTATCCGATCGGTTTACCGATGCGAGTTTTGCTTACCAGGGCGGTGGACGCGGCCTGCCACTGGCAAAACTCAATGCCCTTGAGCAGTGGGTCCAAGGCAAAGCCGACGGGCGACTATTGCAACCCAACACCACTTTTTTATTTGACTTGCCGGGAGCGGTAGCAGAGGCAAGGCGTTCGAAAGCGCGCTCACCCGATAAATTCGAGCAACTCGATCTGGCTTTTTTTGAGCGGGTTCGTCAAGAATATTTGCGCCGAGCCAAAGCCGATCCGCTCCGTTTTGTGCTGGTTGATGCCACCCAAACACAAGAGGTGATTTGGGATTTCTTACGCCAGGTTCCATTGGCTATTCGATGATTGCACCCTGGCTACAGCAGCAATGGGACGGCATTGACTTAAGCGCCTGCCCAAACGCCTTACTGCTTCATGGGCAAGCTGGTATTGGCAAGGCTGATTTTGCAATTACCCTAGCAAAAGCCTTGCTGTGTGAGGCGCCTTTCGGCATCAAAAAACCCTGCAATGGCTGTGAAGCCTGCCGCTGGTTTGATACCGGTAATCACCCCGACTTTATTGCATTGGTTCCAGAAACGCACCGCCGCTTTATGCCCAATGAAGCTTTGGAGGGTATCGATGGTGATCTGTCGCCCAGCAAAAAAGCAAAGGCACTACGCGACGAGGAAGGCGACTCTCCCGAAAAGAAAGAGAAGAAAAACATTGCCATTGAAGAGGCGCGATCAGCCATTGAAGGCTTAGCCATCGGCACGTACCGCGGCGGCAATCGCGTTGTCTTGGTTTACCCTTTAGAGTCACTGCGGGCAGATGCGGCAAACACCTTATTAAAGTCGCTGGAAGAACCGCCCGCCAGTACTATTTTTATATTGGTAACGAGTCGTCTTGATCGCATCTTGCCGACCATTCGCTCCCGTTGCCGCTTGGTCGCCTTGCCGCCGCCTGATCGAGCCTCTGGTCTTGCATGGCTGCGCCATGAAATCGCATCTCGCCCCGAGCTCAAAGTCTCCAACGACGAATTGGAAACCATCTTTTATGAGCAGGGTGGGGCGCCCTATGCAACGCTCGATTTTCTGAGCTCCAAACAGGGTCAAAATGATAAAGACGAGCTTTTTGTTTCGATTCAGGCATCCCGCTATTTATTGCAAGGCTTAGCTCAAGGCGTTCGCATTGACTGGCTTGATGTGGCAGAAAAAACCCACAAAGCTTCCTTTGCCGTCTTGTTAGCATCCATGCAACGTTGGTTGGCTGACTTGCAAGGCAGCGCACAGGCCGATGCAGTGCGTTTCTATCCCAAGCATGCCGGCAGTATTACGACCTTATCAAAACAGGCGCGCTTAGAAAAACTGCTGCGACTCTGGAAACTGGTTACCCAAGCACGCCGCCATGAAAACCACCCATTGGCTACCCGTATTCAGCTTGAATCCCTGCTGATGCAATATCAGCAGATTTTTGCCGATTGATTTCCCAAGCTTTCGATCAATCAGCCGAGAAGGGCGCTGGCGATTAAAATGGAATGATGTTCATTGATTCCCATTGCCACCTCGATTTTCCAGAATACAGCGAGCGCCTGCCTGAGGTGCTGGCTAATATGGCGGCAGCCCAGGTCTCGCATGCGCTCTGCATTTCAGTTGACCTGCCTGACTTCCCTTTGGTGCGGCAGTTAGCTGAAGCGCATCCCCATTTATATGCCTCTGTCGGCGTGCACCCTGACTACGAAAATACTCCAGAACCCACCGTTGACTTTTTGGTCGAGGCGGCGCGCCACCCCAAGATCATCGCTATTGGCGAAACCGGGCTTGACTATTACCGCATGGCCGATCGCGCCTATGCCGATATGGAGTGGCAGCGCACGCGCTTTCGGACGCATATTCGGGCGGCAATCGAGTCAGGCTGCCCATTAATCATTCACACTCGCTCTGCTTCAGAGGACACCATACGGATCCTAAAAGAGGAGGGCGCTGATCGGATTGGCGGGGTTATGCATTGCTTTACCGAGAGCCTAGAGGTTGCCAAGGAAGCCATGGCGCTCGGGTTTTACATCTCTTTTTCTGGCATTGTGACCTTTAAAAGCGCCAAAGACCTGCAGGAAACCTGCAGACAAGTACCCCTTGAGCGCATGCTTATCGAAACCGACTCGCCATACCTTGCCCCAATGCCGCACCGTGGTAAAACCAATGAGCCTGCGTGGGTTTTCCATGTGGCTAGCTATATTGCCGAATTAAAGGGCGTCTCGGTTGAGGTCATTGCTGAGCACACTACAAATAACTTTTTTAAATGTTTTCAAGTAAATAGAGAATTATCATGATATTAAATCTTAAATATAAAACGATCTTGTCGGGCCTTTGCGGTGCGGCCATACTGGGCACGGGCGTAGCGCCAGCTTGGGTTAATGCCCAAACGGACTCACAGATAGCCAATATCACTAAAGCAGCTAAGTTTGACGATGTCCGCGAAGTCAAGGCACTGATTGACAAAGGCATGAGCCCCAACCAAAAGGACCCCCGCGGCATGCCAATTTTAATGGTGGCAATGCAAGAAAACTCAGTTAAAACAGTGGATTACCTGATTAATGTGAAAGGCATTGACCTGGATCAGGCTAATTTAACCAATGAAACCCCCCTCATGTTTGCGTCTCTTTATGGCCTAATGCCTGAGGTGAAGGTGCTGGTTGATCAGAAGCAGGTGCCCGTCAACCGGGCAGGCTGGACACCGCTGCATTACGCTTGCACCAATGGGCACCTGGAAATCGCTCAGTTCTTGCTGGATAAGGGAGCCGTTGTCGACGCGCCTAGCCCCAATGAGACAACCCCCATCATGATGGCCATCCGTGCCGGAAATATCCAACTGGTGCGCTTGCTGCTTGATCGCGGCGCTGACATTCGGATACGCAATCAACAAGGCTATTCGGCAATTGATGTAGCTGAATTATTTAATCAAGAAGAGATACAAAAGGGCTTAAGGGCCCGCTGGCAGAAGCTGTACAACGAACAATACCCAGGCGGCCCCAAATCTTAATTATGTCTTAACTGCGTATAATCATTATTATGTCAAATAACATAGATAAGTCATTTTAGGGATATGTATGGCCACTGAAAAGACCTCTACCTTACCCTCGCTGCCTGAGCTATTGCAGCAGATTCAGCTGGATATTGGTGACAACGTTGAGCTCTATATCATCATGGCTTTCATGGCAGCCATGCTTACCATCCATGGCGTTGCTGTTTTGGTCATCGCCAGCGCATTTCATAGGATAGACCACTTCCTGAAAACGATTCCGCACTTGGCTGGGGGTAGTTTTATCTCCTACTTCATTGCGATCTTGTTGATTATCTTGACCCACATTACAGAGATTGTGGCGTGGACCTATGTCCTAGTCGCTCTTGCGGTATTTCCGGGGGTTACGCAGACCTTTTACTTTGTTGGCGAGATGTACACCACCTTGGGCTTTGGCAATTACCCCTTAACTAGTGGCTGGCAAATATTACCAATCTTGATCTCTTTTTCCGGGGTATTTGCTGTATCGATGTCGGGCGCAGCCCTGTATTCGATGATGGGCGCCCTGCTTACTCGGAAGTCCGGCTCAGCGGCGCCTTCTGCTTAAAAACCAGCTCAAATACCCTGCCATTGGCTTCCGTTGTTCTAATACGACCCGGCAGCCACTCCAAATCACGCACTAACCACAGATCAACGCGCCGTTTGAACTTATTGCTCGGTCGATCGAGTAATTCATAGTGACGTAAGGTGGTTAGGCCCATACTGGGCACATCTTCAGATATCTTTTCACCATAACTTTTAAATTGCCAGGGTTCAATCGAATCAAAGCTTGCAACCGGAATCGAACGAACAGTGCCCACTTCATCAATTTTGCCGTCCCCATTCAGGAGCGAAGCAAACTGAAAGATCAGGCTAAACCGGTCTTGGGTGCCGGGTGGGATGGGCGGAGAAAAATCCATCTTTTCTGAAAAAAACATCACCGGACCGCCCTGCGCATTGCGCTCGAAGCGAGAAAACCGAGGCGGGTTTTTGCCACGCTGTGCCAAGTAAATCGATGGCGCTAAACCGTAGGCATCGATCTTGCCTTTGGATTCAAATACAAAGGGCCCTACAAAGGCATAGGGAATGGTGATCGACAATACATACCCCGTGTCGTCTGCAATCCACTTGATTTCACCGGTCTGGACTGGTTGTCCGTCGACATAAGCGTCGTAATACAACAAGGCGGATTCGGGTAGGCGAAACGCCATCCCATTTTGCTCGGCGAGGCCATCGCCCTGCTCTGTTGAAGCGCCCTCTGGAGATCCAGCCAGGCTACCCATATCGCCTGTCGTGTTGCCAAGCTGTGGCAATGCTTTTTTTTCTGAGCGAGCTATTTTGATTTGCTTGACCGGCTCTTCTTTCAAGGTAGCAACAAAGGGGGATTCTTGCGGTGGCACAAGCAGAGAGCCTGTAGGCATCAGCCACAACCAGAAAAATAAAATAAGGTGCGCTGCCAGCGACAGCACCAGGGCTGCCAATAGAACCCACAGCGGCCTAAAACGACTTAGGGTTGCTCCCAGAACAGTCCTTCCAGGAGACGGCTATTTTTGGGTAAGTTCGCAGCTAAAAAATCCATTTGGTCGGCCAAAATATTGCGGCCCTTGAGAATCATGTCTTCATACAGGCTTGGCATGTACGGAGCATAGAGCAAGCTCATGTTCGCCGTTTCCGGGGTGCGATTGCCTTTACGCTGGTTGCATGGCCTGCAGGAAATGACCAAATTCATCCAGGTGTATTTGCCACCACGACTATTCGGAGTAATGTGTTCAGCCTCGGCATCGTTTTCAGTAATGCGCTCACCACAATATGCGCACAGGCCACGATCACGGCGATACAGCTTACGCTTGGTGATGCTGGGCACGACATCAAAGAGATTAATACGGGCAGAACCTTTAACCGCAACAATGGAATGCAGTTCAATGATCGACTGCTTACCAGTCGCACGAGAAATCCCGCCGCGCATGACGGCAATCGGATCGCCTAGGGTCCAGAGTACGCTCTGATCCGCATATTGTTTTGTCGCTTCTTCCGCGTTAATCCAGCATTGCGGAATGCCGCCGGCGTCTAACTTCAAAATGCTCAGCACACCCACTCCCCTCTCTGTAATGGCTTAAATCATCGCATCACTGCATGACAACCATCTTACAGAAAATTAAGGGGGGCATCAACGCAGCGCAATTGACCCTACAAAGGGATCATTGGCTAGGGTTTTCGCCATTCGATTTATTTAATCCGATTACGGCAGATCCATTCCGAACGTTGCCATTCGCCCTGCTTTTCAGCAAAGACAAGCCAGATCAAAAAGGTTTTGAGTAGTTGCATGATTCCCTCCGGTTTTGCGCTTGCGCGCTAATTAGTCCAGAGTGCAGTATGTCAAGTCAGAAGCTCAACAAATGAGCTACATCAATTAATTGCAGGCGAAATCGACGACTGCATCCAGGTACTCGCTGTAATTGTGAATACCATGATCGCTGCCTTCAATAATGATCTGCTCGGCGCCACGATAAAAGGTGCTCATCTCCCGCCAGTCGAGCAATTCATCGCCGGTGGCGGCCAAGAGGAGGTAGCGCTCAGGGAGCGTAATGGCTTCGACCTGCATGCGATTAAGTTCATCGATGTATTCAGCCCGAAAGTCAAAAGGCTCTTCACTATCGTAGGCCGTCATCATGCCAACGTGCGGCGCCAGTTCGCGCCCTGCCCTCACCGCTGGATTGAGTGCAATGCCTTTGCAAGCATAGTGTTCTGCGAGGTAGTTGGTATAAAAGCCGCCTAAGGAAGAGCCAATCACGCATAGTCGATCGGCTTTGGAGGCATCAATTTGGCGCTGAACCATGTCCATCGATTCGCGCGGCGAGGCGAGCAACTGAGGGCAATACCATTCGATGGCAGCGCCCTTGCGATGTGCGATGGCATCACCAGTCATCTGGGCTTTACTGGAGCGAGGTGAAGAACGAAAGCCGTGAAGGTAAACAACCAGTAGTGAATCCATGCTCATCATTATGCAACCGAATCCAATACTGGTTTAAGTCAAGCTAGGAACAATAAATTAGGCTTTTTGACCAATCTCAAAATTAGCCAGCTTCTCTAAGGCACGCACCATGGCTGAATGATCCCATGCTTTGCCGCCATGGGCTGCGCAGGAGTTAAACAGCTCCTGAGCGGTGGCGGTATTCGGCAAAGAGACGCCGAGTGCGCGCGCACTATTCAGTGCCAAGTTCAAATCCTTCTGATGCAATTCAATCCGGAACCCAGGATCAAAGGTGCGCTTGACCATGCGCTCGCCATGCACTTCCAAAATCTTGGAGCTGGCAAAGCCGCCCATTAAGGCTTGGCGTACTTTGGCTGGATCGGCGCCGGCTTTAGCAGCAAACAAGAGCGCTTCAGCAACCGCTTCAATATTCAGTGCCACAATAATTTGGTTGGCTACTTTAGCCGTTTGACCGTCGCCATTGCCGCCGACTAAGTTAATGTTCTTACCCATTAATTCGAGGATGGGCTTAACGCGTGCAAAGACGGCTTCATCACCGCCGAGCATGATCGACAGGGTTGCATTTTTTGCGCCCACTTCACCGCCGGAGACTGGTGCATCGAGATAATCAGCGCCTAATGCATTAATTCGCTTAGCAAATTCCTTGGTGGCAATCGGCGATATAGAGCTCATATCCACAACGACTTTACCTTTACCGCCATTGGCTAAGCCGCTGGCAATGCCTTTGTCACCAAACAGCACGCGCTCAACATCGGGAGTATCGGGAACCATGGTAAAAATAATGTCGGCCTTCTCGGCAACTTCCGCCGGGCTTGCGCACTGAATCGCTGCTGATTTCGCAATGGCCTCCGGTACCTTGCTGCGTGTATTGACATACACCGTATGGCCTGCAGCAACTAAATGCCCCGCCATGGGCGCGCCCATAATGCCAAGACCGACGAAACCGAGTTTGAGTTGTGACATGGTAGTAATCCTATTTAAGGTGATGGGCTTTTATTAGTGGAGTTTGAAGGACTGCAAAAGCAAATTATCTCGCAAGAGCTGAGGCATATTCTTGATTGGCATGCCAAACTAGCCAATCAAAATATAGCAGCAGCCAATTTAAGCGAAGGGTTTAAACCAACCCAAGCCTGCCTCGGTTGTCGCTGCGGGTTTGTATTCACAACCAATCCAGCCGGTATAGCCAATGCGATCGAGCATGGCAAAGATATAGGCGTAATTGATTTCACCGGTACCAGGCTCGTTGCGGCCAGGGTTATCGGCTAGCTGAATATGGGCAATGCTAGAAAGATGTTTTTGGATGGAATTGGCCAGCTCACCCTCCATGCGCTGGGCATGGTAGATGTCGTATTGCAAAAATAGATTATCCGAGCCAACTTCAGTGATGATGTCGATGGCCTGCTGCGTTCCAGATAAGAAAAAGCCGGGAATATCAAAGGTATTGATGGGCTCAATCAGAAGCTTGATATGGGCTTTTTTGAGCTCTGCAGCAGCGTATTTCAGATTATCTATCAAGGTAGTCTGCAACACACTATGGGCAACCCCTTGTGGTGCTTTTCCGGCCAAGCAATTGACTAGAGTAACCCCAAGTGCACTGGCGTATTCCACCGCATTGGATACGCCTTTACGAAACTCTTCCACGCGATCAGGCAGGCAAGCAATCCCACGCTCACCCGCTTCCCAATTGCCTGCGGGCAAATTGTGCAGTACCAAAGTCAGTTTGTTTTGATCGAGCTTTGCCTTAATGTCAGCAACTGGAAATGCATACGGAAATAGGAACTCGACTGCTTTGAAGTTGGCTGCTGCAGCCTTATCAAAACGCTCCATAAATGGAACTTCATTAAACAGCATAGTGAGGTTGGCAGCAAACTTCGGCATTCCTATTCCTTAATAAATTCAAACAATCAAAAAGCAAAAAAACAAAAAACGGCGGTATTACGCTAGTAATACCGCATTAGAACAGCATTCAATAAAGTAAATCGATTACTCAAGTAAGCCAGCAGTAATCAATCCTTCAGTACCTGCAGGGTGGCGACAATCAATGTCTTCGAACTCATTCACATTGGTGATCTCGGTACCCATGGCAATATTGGTTACCTTCTCTAAAATAACCTCAACCACGATAGGAACACGGTGCTCTTTAGCCATCTTCTGTGCTTCGATTAAGGCAGCACTGATCTTGCTTGGGTCGGTTACACGCAGGGCTCGGCAACCCAAACCTTCCACGACTTTGACGTGGTCGACGCCATAGCCTTTGAGGTTTTCATCATCGACGTTGATATTGTCAAAGGCCAGCTGAACGCAGTAGTCCATCTCAAAACCACGCTGCGCTTGGCGAATCAAGCCGAGGTAGCTGTTATTTACCAAAACCATAATGAGTGGTAAGTGGAACTGTGCACCGACGGCTAACTCTTCAATTAAAAATTGGAAATCATAGTCACCGGCAAGGCCAACCACCGTCTTGGTTGGATCGGATGCCAAAACACCCAATGCCGCAGGAATGGTCCAGCCTAGAGGACCGGCTTGACCGCAATTGATCCACTGGCGAGCGCCATACACGTGCAAGAACTGGCTACCTGCAATTTGTGACAAACCGATGGTTGATACATAGACCGTATCGCGACCAAATACCGAATTCATCTCCTGATATACGCGCTGTGGCTTAATAGGCACATTATCAAAATTGGTCTTGCGCAACATCAAACGCTTGCGCTCTTGGCAACGGCTGACCCAATCGCTGTAGTCTTTGAGCTTGCCTTTGGATTTCCACTCTTTGGCCACTTCAACAAACAATTCCAAAGCGGCTTTTGCATCGGAAACAATGCCGTAGTCTGGGTTAAAGACACGACCAATTTGGGTTGGCTCAATATCCACGTGGATAAATTTGCGGTCTTTGCAATACACATCAATCGAGCCCGTATGGCGGTTGGCCCAGCGATTGCCGATTCCTAAAACAAAATCACTGGCAACCATCGTGGCATTGCCATAGCGGTGCGACGTTTGTAAGCCAACCATACCAGCCATCAATGGATGGTCGTCCGGAATGGTGCCCCAACCCATCAGGGTAGGAATTACAGGAATACCGGTCAACTCAGCAAACTCAACCAATAATTTATCGGCATCGGCATTGATGATGCCGCCGCCAGCAACGATTAATGGCTTTTCAGAAGCCATTAACATCTGCATGGCCTTTTCAATCTGCTTGCGGCTAGCTGCAGGCTTGTAAACCGGCAATGGTTCATAGGTATCGATATCAAATTCAATCTCAGCCAATTGCACATCAATAGGCAAGTCTATCAAGACTGGGCCGGGACGTCCCGAGCGCATCACGTGGAAGGCCTGCTGAAATACCCGTGGCACTAAGCCGGGCTCGCGAACCGTAACCGACATTTTGGTAACTGGCTTAGAAATGGACTCAATATCAACCGCCTGAAAGTCTTCTTTGTATAGGCGAGCACGCGGCGCTTGACCGGTGATGCATAAAATCGGAATGGAATCAGCAATCGCAGAATAGAGACCGGTAATCATGTCGGTTCCAGCAGGACCCGAGGTGCCGATACAGACACCAATATTGCCGGCCTTGGCGCGGGTATAGCCTTCGGCCATGTGCGAGGCGCCTTCTACGTGGCGAGCCAAGATGTGCGTAATCGACTGACGCTCACGCATTTGGGCATAGAGCGGATTAATTGCAGCGCCCGGTACACCAAAGGCGGTCGTTACACCCTCTTTTTCCATTACTAGCACTGCAGCCATTGCGGCTTTCATTTTGGCCATGATGTCTCCTCCACGTTTATAAGAATGAATGATGGCGATTTCTGGTGCAAATGAGAATGGCAGGCGCATTCATATCACCTATTCCAATTTGGAATACCCTAAATAGAAATAAGGCTAAAATGGGTATATGGATCGCATTCAGGGAATCGCCCTTTTCGTTCGCGTGGTGGAGACCGGCTCGTTTAGCAAGGCTGCAACTAGCCTGGGCATTACGCAGCCGACTGCGACTAAGCACATTGCGTTTTTAGAAAAGCGCCTGGGCTCCCTTTTGCTGCACCGCAGTACGAGGGGCGTTACCCCGACTGAAATCGGTCAAATCTACTATGAGAAATGCAAAATTATTTCGCGTGAACTCGAGGATGCCGATAATTTAGCTGCTTTACTGCAAAGCAAAATTCAAGGGAAGCTGTCGATCAGCTCATCGGTTGCGTTTGGGCGACGCATTTTGACCCCCTTGGTATTGGAATTCATGGGCCAGCATCCGCAACTGCAGGTGCACCTGAGCTTAGACGACGATTACATCAATTTGGTTGAAAAAGGCATTGATTTAGCCATCCGTATGGGGCGCCTGCCCGACTCTTCACTGGGATCACGGTATTTGGGCCTCAATCCCTGGGTAATGGTGGCAAGCCCTAGTTATTTAAGAGAGCACGGCACCCCACGGCATCCAAGCGAACTATCGAGTCACCAGGCCCTGATTTACAGCTCCGTTCAAGACAATCACCGCTGGCACCTCAGTGGAGCCGATGGCGCAGCCCTCTCTGTGCCTGTAAAGGGGCCGCTTTACTCCAATAATTTATCGACCTTATTGGCAGCTACCATCGCTAAAATGGGCTTGTCAGCTCTACCTTGGTACGTGGCTTACCATTCGGTCAAGAGGGGTAGTCTGCAGCCGATCTTGACGGACTGGACTTTACCTTCCCAAGAAATCCATGCGGTGTTCTCATCGCCCCGCTTGGTGCCTGGTAAGGTCAGTCAATGCATCGATTGGTTACAAGGTCACTTTGCAGGAAATTGGTGGGAGCGCCAAGAAAGCCAAACCCCGTTTGTTGAAACCATTAGTGCGTAGTAAAACCCAAGATCCATTTTTTTTATCAAACCAAAAGGAAGCATATGAATCGCAAATCCCTCCACATCGCCGCAATCACTGCAGCATTACTCGCATCGACTAGCCTAGTTCAAGCGCAGCCTGCTAGCCCAGCCAAGCCAAAAGTAGAGGCAGCCGCCATTATGGATACCGTCTATGATTTGTATCAAGGCGATGTTGTCAAGATCGATGCAAAAACACGCACCATCACCTTTAAAAATAAAGAGGGTGAGTCCAATTTTGTAGCTGGTCCAGAAATTAAGAACTTTGCTCAAATCAAAGTGGGCGATCATCTAAGCGTAACCTATGAAGTTGCAGTTGCGCTTGAGCTGATTAAAACCAAGAGCGATGGCATTCGCAGCAAGCAAGAAGCCTCTGCTGTTGCTAGTGCACAGCCTGGTCAGAAACCATCCCAAACCATCACCAACGCCACTGAAATCATTGCCGATGTAGTTGCAGTCGATCGCAACAAAAAGACAGCATCGATCAAGGGCCCTAATGGCAAGGTCACTGTGGTGAAGGTGAAGAACCCAGAGCTCCTGAAGGACATTGCAGTAGGTGATGTAGTGCGCGCTCTTTTCATCGACAGAATGGCCGCATCGATTACACCAGGAAAGAAGTAATACGCCGTCATTAATTTAGTACCAAACAGAATGCAAAGGACCTTGCTCAGTACATTTGCTAGCAAGGCGTCTTTCCGCCTCATTGCCCTTTGCATTTCTGGTATCACCCTTCTATCTGCATGCACTACTACAACACGACCTGGCGTAGTAGGTATCAACCGACAGCAGCTGATGATGGCCTCGCAAAGCGAGGTTGAGCGTTTATCAGCAATTAGCTTTAATGAACAGAATAAAAAAGCCCAAGAGAAAAAGATTCTGATTACATCAGGACCGCAATACGATCGCTTAATCAACATTGCCAATCGCCTCATTCCACAAACGGCTTACTTTCGGGACGATACCCAGAAATGGAATTGGCAGCTGAGCCTGATAAATGCCCCCATTCTGAATGCCACCTGCGCACCCGGCGGTAAGATTACGTTTTATACCGGCATCATCGACCAACTCAATCTCAATGACGATGAGATTGCCGCCATCATGGGCCACGAAATTGCCCATGCTTTGCGCGAGCATGGCAGGGAACGCCTTTCGCAGGCTATGGCGCAAAGCACGATTACCAATATTGCACTCGCCGCAGCGGGAGGCTATGGCGCGCAAATCAATGCAGCCAACCAAGTAGCGCAGTATGTATTGGTACTGCCAAACTCAAGGCAACATGAAAGCGAAGCCGATGCGATTGGAGTTGAACTGGCTGCCAGGGCCGGCTATAACCCGCGCGCCGCCATCTCGGTGTGGCAAAAGATGATGAAAGCAACCAAAGGCAAAAATCCACCTGAGTTTTTATCAACCCACCCTTCGGGCGAAACGCGTATTGAGCAACTCAGCGCTTTAATGCCGGCGGTCGAGCCTTTGTATCGAGATGCGCCCAAAGCTCCGGGTACGATTCCGACAGCCAAATGAATCGGCAATAAAAAAGCCCCACTTAAGGGGCTAATTTAAGTAAGTTGGCGGAGCGGACGGGACTCGAACCCGCGACCCTCGGCGTGACAGGCCGATATTCTAACCAACTGAACTACCGCTCCAATACTGCAAAATCTGGCGTCCCCAGGGGGATTCGAACCCCCGTACTCACCGTGAAAGGGTGATGTCCTAGGCCTCTAGACGATGGGGACCGTGGACTACCAATACTGCATGTGCTGCCATTTTAAATGCTGGTGGAGATAAGCGGGATCGAACCGCTGACCTCTTGCATGCCATGCAAGCGCTCTCCCAGCTGAGCTATACCCCCGTAATCTCGCGTTCAAACTGCTACTGCAACACAAGACATTTAAAACAATCCAAGATTTTAGCCTATTTTTACCTGTTTGCCCTAATTTTCGGCGGCAAGTACTCTCCGTAGGCGCTCGAGGGTTTCAGCCTTACCCAGGATGACCAAGACGGCATCAATTGCTGGGGTTTGGGTGGTGGCAAATAGAGCGTAGCGAACAGGCATTGCCAAGGCTGGCATCTTGAGTTGATGCTGCGCTAAGACCGCCTTGAAGGCTGCTGAATACCCCTCTTTACTGCCATCGCAGGCTTCAATTGCCAGAATCAAATCAGTCAATGCTGGACGAATATTTGCAGGAATATTGGCATCGATTTCGTGCTGCGAAAACGCGGGTGCTGGCATGTAAAACAGCTTGGCGCCATCGGCAATTTCCAGCAATGTATTGGCGCGGTCTTTCAGGAGACCTACTACCTGAACAAAGTCCGGACCCTGCCCCGTTTCCGGAATAACGATCCCGCGCTCGAGCGCAAATGGTTTGACCTGCTCGGCTAGTTTTGCCGCATCGCTATGCTGAATGTAATGGTGGTTGAGCCAAAGTAACTTTTCCGGGTTGTGTTGCGCCGGGGAACGCCCCAAATGGGCTAAATCAAACCACCCCACAAATTGATCGCGGGTGAAGACTTCGGCATCGCCGTGAGCCCAGCCCAAGCGCGCTAGATAATTCAGAATGGCCTCAGGCAAATAGCCTTCACGCTGGTAATCGCGCACACTCATGGCGCCATTACGTTTGCTCATCTTTTCACCTTCCTCATTGAGGACGGTGGGCAGATGGGCATAAATGGGAGGTGTGCCACCTAAGGCACGCATGATATTGATTTGACGTGGGGTGTTATTGACATGATCGTCACCCCGAATCACATGGGTGATCTTCATATCAATATCGTCCACTACGACGCAAAAGTTATAGGTTGGCGTGCCATCGGGCCTCGCAATCACCAGGTCATCGAGCTCATCATTGCTAATTTCAATTTGACCCTTGACGGCGTCTTGCCAAATGACCGATCCGCCGATTGGATTTTTAAAACGAATGACCGGCAATACGCCCTCTGGAACCGGCGGTAATATTTTCCCGGGCTCCGGTCGCCATAAACCGTTATAGCGTGGCTTTTCCTTATTGGTCATTTGCTGATCGCGCAAGGCATTGAGTTCGGCCTCGCTCATGTAGCAAGAGTATGCCAGGCCGGATTTCAGCATCTGTGCAATCACTTCACGGTAGCGATCCATATGCTGCATTTGATAGACGGGGCCCTCGTCGATATCAAGACCAAGCCAAGCCATGCCATCGATGATGACATCCACCGCCTCTTGGGATGAGCGCTCAAGATCAGTGTCTTCAATGCGGAGAATAAAATCACCACCATGGTGGCGTGCAAAGGCCCAAGGGTAGAGGGCGCTGCGAAGATTGCCAAGGTGGATAAAACCAGTTGGGCTGGGAGCAAATCGGGTACGTATAGACATAAACAGTATTATCTCAGGTCAAGCAAATCAAGGCAAAACCAAGGATACTTTGGCCCATGAATGAATTACTTGTTTTTGTATGCGAAGGCGCCCCTGTCCGCGGTGAAATTGTATCGATCAGTACGGCGTGGCAATCGGTCATAGCCCGGCGCAATGACCCCCCTGTTATTCGTCAGATTTTGGGTGATTTTGTCGCGGCAGCAACCCTATTAAGCGCAAGCCTTAAATTTGATGGCACTCTTATTATTCAGGCACAAAGCAAGGGGCCGATTTCCCTCTTGGTGGTGGAATGCAGTTCCAACTTAATCATGCGTGCAACGGTCAAGCTATCCGTAGAGCCTACTGAAATTGATCCCAATGCCACGCTAGCTGATTTGCTGGATGCCGCTAACACTGGGCGTCTGGTGATTACCTTAGATCCGACTGAACGGCAGCCTGGACAGCCGCCCTATCAAGGCATAGTTGGTCTGGAGCAAGATCACAATGGCATTGCAGTACCTGTTCAAAATGCCGCTGAGGCCATCATGCTCTACATGCGCCACTCAGAACAATTGGAGACCCGCATTTGGCTAGCCTCAAACGAACAGGTAGCCGGCGGCTTACTATTGCAGCGTCTACCGAATTCAGGGGGTCATGTGCACCTTGATCCACAAACGGCAGCCGAAGGCTGGAGTCGCATTCAGGCGCTGGGCGAGACGATTACTACGGATGAGTTACTAGAGCTCAGCCCCGAGACTACATTGCGCAGACTCTTTTTAAATGAATCCAGCGAAGCTGGGGTACGGACCTTTCCAACACGGCCAGTCCAATTCGCCTGCCGCTGTTCACGCCTCAAGGTTGCCGATGTTTTGCGCATGCTAGGGGAAGAGGAAGTGAATAGCATTCTGGCCGAGCAAGGCGCAGTGGAAACCGGTTGTGAATTTTGCGGTAAGAGCTACCGATTTGATGCAGTCGATTGCATTCAGGTGTTCAAAACGGATTTGCTGACCGATGCCACCCGGCCACCATCGGGTGGGCATTAAGCAGAACACCAAGGGCTACTTACTGCGGCTTTTGTGCCTCTTTCGCTTGCGCATCCTGCTTTACCTCGGCTACTGACTTGTCGCTTGGTAATATCTGAATGAAGTATTCGCCTTGTTTAATCATGCCGTGCTCAGTGCGTGCACGCTCTTCAATGGCCCGAGTACCTGTCTTCAAGTCAGCCACATCACCGGCCAATTTAGTATTGCGTAAGGCCAATGCTTGATTCAGCTCTTTTTGGTCTTTGAGTTGCCGCTCCATTTCATACACCTTAAACCAGCCGCCTTTGCCTAGCCAAAGCGGATACTGAATCGCTATCAGCAGGGCAAACATGGAATAAATAATCAGCCGCATGACAATTGAGCGCGCGTTTTTACTTCTTCAGGTTGTAAAAAACGGACCTACCAGGATACGTAGCAACATCACCCAAGTCTTCTTCAATGCGCAAAAGTTGGTTGTACTTGGCAATTCGATCCGAACGTGACAAAGAACCAGTTTTAATCTGCCCTGCATTGGTACCTACTGCAATGTCCGCAATCGTACTGTCTTCGGTTTCGCCGGAGCGATGGGAAATCACGGCAGTGTAATTGGCGCGCTTGGCCATCTCGATGGCAGCAAAGGTCTCTGTTAGGGTACCGATTTGATTGATCTTGATCAGAATCGAATTCGCAACGCCCTTCTCGATGCCTTCTTTAAGGATGCGCGTATTGGTAACAAATAAGTCATCACCAACCAATTGAATCTTTTTACCTAACTTCTGCGTTAAGTCAGCCCAACCATCCCAGTCACTTTCGTGCATGCCATCTTCGATGGAAACGATGGGGAACTGATCAGCCAAATTACCCAGGTAATCCGAGAACTCGCTCGAGCTCAGTTGCAGGCCTTCGCCAGCCAAGTGGTATTTGCCGTCTTTATAGAATTCACTGGCAGCGCAATCAAGCGCGAGAAGAACATCCTCACCGGCGTTGTAACCCGCTTTTTCAATGGCGAGCAAAATGGTTTCAAGGCACTCTTTATTACTCGTAAAGTTCGGCGCAAAGCCACCCTCATCACCAACCGAAGTCGGCATATTCTTATCGTGTAGGATTTTCTTGAGGGCATGAAAAATTTCAGCGCCGCAGCGCAGTGCCTCACGGAAGGTTTCCGTGCCCACCGGCATGATCATGAACTCTTGAATATCGAGGCTATTGTTTGCATGCGCACCACCATTGACGATGTTCATCATCGGAACGGGAAGTTGCATGGCGCCAGAGCCACCAAAGTAGCGGTAGAGCGGCAAGCCAGATTCTTCGGCAGCAGCGCGTGCCACGGCCATGGAAACGGCTAAAGTAGCATTTGCCCCAAGGCGGGCTTTGTTGTGGGTACCATCGAGTTCATTAATGGTGCGATCCAAAAATGCCTGCTCACTGGCGTCTAGTCCCATCACCGCTTCAGCAATTTCAGTATTAATTTTTTGAACGGCCTTGAGAACGCCTTTACCAAGGTACCGCTCGGCATCGCCATCGCGCATTTCAATTGCTTCGCGTGAGCCAGTCGAGGCGCCCGATGGAACTGCAGCTCGGGCCATTACGCCAGATTCGAGAAGCACATCGCACTCGACCGTTGGATTACCGCGTGAATCTAAAATTTCTCGACCGATAATATCGACAATGGCACTCATGAACTTCTCCTCAAAACTGCTGTTCTAAAAAAGTACCGCTTTTTTTCACAACCGCATCGATTGCAACAAGCGATTCCAATAATTCTTTCATGCGATTTAATGGCACTGCGTTCGGGCCGTCCGATAGAGCCTTAGCAGGATCGGGATGGGTCTCCATAAAGAGGCCGCTGATGCCGACCGCTACTGCAGCGCGAGCCAACACGGGGACAAATTCACGCTGACCGCCACTACTGCCGCCCTGCCCGCCTGGCAATTGCACTGAATGGGTTGCATCAAACACGACGGGTGCATGGGTCTCACGCAGGATGGCAAGGCTGCGCATATCCGACACTAAATTGTTGTAGCCAAAGGAGGCGCCGCGTTCACAAACCATAAACTGATCCGGCACATTTGCTTCAGCTGCCGCATCACGTGCCTTTTGAATCACATTGAGCATTTCATGCGGAGACAGAAACTGGCCCTTCTTGAAATTGACCGGCTTACCACTTTGCGCGCAAGCCCGAATGAAGTCGGTTTGGCGGCATAAGAAAGCCGGTGTTTGCATTACGTCCACCACTGCGGCGACGGAGGCAATCTCACTAATGTCATGCACGTCCGTCAGAATGGGCACGCCAACTTCTTTACGAACTTTCGCCAGAATCGCCAAACCCTTTTCCATGCCAAGACCCCGAAAGGAACTGCCCGAAGTGCGATTGGCCTTGTCAAAAGATGACTTATAAATAAATGGAATGCCAAGTGATCCAGTAATTTCTTTTAGCGTGCCGGCAATATCGAGGGCCGACTGCTCCGACTCAATGACGCAAGGACCGGCAATTAAGAAAAAACGTTTCTCTAGTCCAACATCAAATCCGCAGAGTTTCATGCTGCCACCGCTTGGATTGCATCGTGGCGAACCAGCGCTGCTTTAATGTAGGCCAAAAAGAGGGGATGCCCATCGCGCGGCGTCGACGTAAATTCAGGGTGAAACTGCACACCAAAAAACCACGGATGCATTGCTTTAGGCAGTTCCATCATTTCAGGCAAGGATTCGGTTGGGGTACGGGCTGAGATCACCAGCCCTGATTCTTCTAGGCGCGGTACATAAAAGTTATTGACCTCGTAACGATGGCGATGGCGTTCGTTCACTTCATCGCCATAAATGGTGTGCGCCAAGGTATTCGCCTTCACCGGGCAGCGCTGTGAACCTAAGCGCATGGTGCCACCTAAATCCGAATCGTCACCACGCTTTTCCACACGACCTTCACGATCAAGCCATTCGGTAATGAGGGCCACAACGGGGTGCGCTGTCTCCGGATCAAACTCGGTACTGTTGGCCCCAGTAATGCGGGCTACATGGCGGGCAAATTCAATTACAGCCAGTTGCATACCAAGGCAAATACCCAAATAAGGAATATGCTGCTCGCGGGCAAAACGAATGGCGGCAATCTTGCCTTCGGTGCCGCGCTTACCAAAGCCGCCTGGCACGAGAACTGCATCGAGATTGGCAAGGCAATCAACCCCATCTTTTTCAACCTGCTCTGAATCGATGTAACGAATATTTACCCGGGTGTGGTTATGTATACCAGCATGCCGTAAGGCTTCTATAAGGGATTTATACGACTCGGTTAAGTCAACGTACTTGCCCACCATGCCAATCGTGACTTCATATTGGGGATTTTCCATCTCGTGCACCAAATGCGTCCATACGGAGAGATCAGCTGGCTTTGCTTCAATATGCAGTTCACGGCAAATCAGGTCATCCATGCCTTGTTCGTGCAGCATCTGAGGAATCTTGTAGATCGTATCGACATCCCACACGGAGATGACCGACTCTTCTCTTACATTCGAGAATAAGGAAATCTTCGCACGCTCGTCCTCTGGAATCGGGCGATCGGCGCGGCATAGCAAAACCGTTGGCATGATGCCAATCTCGCGCAGTTTTTGCACAGAATGTTGGGTTGGCTTGGTCTTCAGTTCCCCGGCACTAACCAGGTAAGGAACCAAGGTTAGGTGCACAAAGGCGCAACTGTGGGGCGAAAGGCGCAGGCTCATTTGGCGTGCTGCCTCTAAAAACGGCAGGGATTCAATATCACCAACCGTTCCACCTATCTCGCAAATGGCGATATCGGCCAGGCCATCATGACTGGCTTTGGCACCCCGCTCCACAAAGGCCTGAATTTCATTGGTAATGTGCGGGATGACCTGGACTGTCTTGCCTAGATACTCGCCACGACGCTCTTTACGAATCACCGATTCGTAAATCTGGCCAGTTGTAAAGTTATTGCTTTTGCGCATCTTCGCCGAAACAAAGCGCTCGTAATGGCCTAAATCCAAATCCGTCTCAGCCCCATCCTCCGTCACAAAGACTTCGCCATGCTGAAAGGGACTCATGGTGCCCGGATCAACGTTAATGTAAGGATCTAATTTAAGGAGGGTGACTTTCAGGCCGCGGGATTCAAGAATCGCGGCAAGCGAGGCGGCAGCAATTCCTTTCCCTAGGGAAGAAACTACGCCACCAGTGACAAAAACGTATTTGGTCATCGCGCTTTGGCTCTGTTGGAAATTCTAATTATAACGATACCTTTACAAGAATTCCAAATTTACGCAGGCAGTAAAATGCCATTTTATTCATAACCCCCCATTTGCCCTAATAGGGCCTAGAGGAAGTCAAAATGCGCTTTTTATTTGCAGCTTTCATTACCATCCTCTCCCTATTTTATTTTTTACCCTTTGCCATCGCGTTTTATAAGAAGCGTGTCAATACGGGCGCTATTTTTGCCCTCAACCTGTTTTTAGGCTGGACATTGATTGGCTGGGTAATTTCCTTGGTTTGGGCCCTCAAGGTTGAGCACACAATTTAGGTGAATTCAGCCATAAATTGACCCTGTTAAGCTATGTTTAATAGCATTTTTTACAAATTTTGATGTCCAGCATCCGATCAAAACATTACAATAGGCTTGATCGAGGTCAAGTCCTTGACTTTCCTTGCTTCGCCATTCAATTGATAACCCCTTATTCATAGGAAACGCGATGTTAGAAGCTTACAACGCCCTTGCTGCAGAACGCGCAACACTCGGTATCCCCGCCCTGCCTTTAACCAAAGATCAAACTGCTGAACTGGTTGGTTTACTAAAAAACCCACCGAAAGGCAAAGAGGCTGAGCTGGTTGACTTAATTACCTACCGCGTTCCTGCTGGCGTTGATGAGGCCGCTAAAGTTAAGGCCGAGTTTTTGGCTGCAGTTGCCAAAGGAACTGATAAGTCTCCCCTCATTTCACGCATTAAGGCCACCGAGTTGCTCGGCACCATGCTGGGCGGCTACAACATTGCTCCCCTAGTGGAATTGCTGGCAGATGCAGAGTGCGCAGCAGCAGCGGCTGAGGCTCTCAAGAAGACCCTCTTGATGTTTGATTACTTCCATGATGTGCAAGAGATGGCAGAAAAAGGTAACGCCCACGCAAAGGGAGTAATGCAGAGCTGGGCGGATGCAGAATGGTTCACGAGCCGTCCTGCTGTTCCAGAGAGTATGACCTTAACCGTATTCAAGGTTACTGGCGAGACCAATACCGACGATCTGTCTCCTGCCCCTGATGCTTGGAGCCGCCCGGATATTCCATTGCATGCCACTGTGATGCTAAAAAACCCCCGCACTGGCATTGAGCCAGATGAGACTGGTGTTCGAGGCCCCATGAAGCAAATTGAATCGCTGCAGAAAAAAGGCCATCAAATTGCTTATGTAGGTGATGTGGTTGGCACTGGCTCATCCCGTAAATCGGCGACTAACTCGGTGCTCTGGTGGACCGGCCAAGATATTCCTTTTGTGCCCAACAAACGCTTTGGCGGTGTTTGCCTTGGTACCAAGATTGCTCCGATCTTCTTTAACACCATGGAAGACGCCGGCGCATTACCAATCGAGCTCGACGTCAATCAAATGAATATGGGTGACGTAATTGAGCTGCGCCCCTACGAAGGCAAGGCCCTGAAAAATGGCCAAGTCATTGCTGAGTTCTCGCTCAAATCCCCTGTGATTTTGGATGAAGTGCGCGCTGGTGGCCGTATTCCGCTGATCATTGGACGTGGCCTGACTGCGAAGGCGCGTGCCGCACTGGGTTTAGCGGCCTCGACCGAGTTCCGCTTGCCGATTAGCCCGCCCGACAATAAAAAAGGCTTTAGCTTGGCGCAAAAAATGGTGGGTCGCGCTTGCGGACTGCCAGAGGGTCAAGGTGTTCGCCCTGGCACTTATTGCGAACCCCACATGACTACCGTGGGCTCGCAAGATACGACCGGCCCAATGACCCGCGATGAACTCAAGGACTTGGCATGTCTCGGCTTTTCAACCGACCTGATGATGCAGTCCTTCTGCCATACATCGGCATACCCCAAGCCAGTCGATATCCGCACCCACCACGAGTTGCCTTCCTTCATGACCAACCGTGGTGGCGTTGCTTTGCGTCCCGGTGATGGCGTGATTCACAGCTGGCTCAATCGACTGCTCTTGCCCGATACCTGCGGCACGGGTGGCGATAGCCATACCCGCTTCCCAATTGGCATTTCATTCCCAGCCGGATCTGGTTTAGTGGCATTTGCTGCCGCTACTGGAGTCATGCCTCTCGATATGCCGGAGTCGGTATTGATTCGCTTCAAAGGAAACATGCAGCCTGGCATCACGCTGCGTGACTTAGTCAACGCCATCCCGCTATATGCCATCAAGCGCGGTTTGCTGACGGTTGCAAAGCAAGGCAAGAAAAATATTTTCTCCGGCCGTATTTTGGAGATCGAAGGCTTGCCTGAGCTCAAAGTAGAACAAGCCTTTGAATTGTCCGATGCCTCTGCCGAACGTTCTGCTGGTGGCTGCACCGTGCACTTGAACAAAGAGCCCATCATTGAGTACATGCGCTCCAACATCACGTTAATGAAGTGGATGATTGCCAATGGCTACGAAGATGCGCGCACCTTAGGTCGCCGCATTAAAGCCATGGAAGCCTGGATTGCCAATCCCCAATTACTCAAAGCGGATGCCAATGCAGACTATGCCGAGATTATTGAAATCGACATTAACGAAATCAAAGAACCCATCCTCGCCTGCCCCAATGATCCAGACGATGTGAAGTTCCTTTCTGAGGTATCGGGAACCAAGATTGATGAGGTCTTTATTGGCTCCTGCATGACTAATATTGGCCACTTCCGTGCTGCTGGAAAAGTACTCGAAGGTAAAACCGATATTCCAACTCGCCTTTGGATTGCTCCTCCAACCAAAATGGATGCGATGGTTCTCACCGAAGAGGGTTACTACGGCATTCTGGGCCGCACGGGCGCCCGCATGGAAGCCCCTGGATGCTCCCTATGCATGGGTAATCAAGCATCGATGCGCAAAGGCGCCACGGCGGTTTCGACCTCGACTCGCAACTTCCCTAATCGATTGGGTATTGATACCAATGTCTTCTTGGCCTCAGCTGAACTCTCTGCCGTAGCAGCGCTCTTGGGCCGCATTCCAACAATGCAGGAGTACTTGGATCAATTGGGCTCGCTCAACGCGAAGGCGGATGAGGTTTATCGCTACATGAACTTTGACAAGATCAAGTCGTTTAGTGATGTTGCGGATACCGTCACAGTTTAAGTAAGGCAATCAGCAATCATTGCCATGAAATAAGGGGATCAGTGATCCCCTTATTCATTTGCTCAAGACAATTTATCGCATCACACTTTAAATACATAGGGCATTTTCTTGCCTCGCATTGGCGTGACGTAAACCAGTAGCCCACGATGCGGTTGCTAAGCCCGTCTTCGCTTGAATTAGCTTGGCACGCTTGACCACATCAGACCACTCTGCTTGTAAGATGGGCCCCTTAAATGCCATAGCCACCACATTGCAATCGTGGGATTCTGGAAATAGTAAGACGCGATTATGGAAGGCTTCACAGATATTGCTGAGATTGATATCAAAGCTTTTGTGTCGAGAAAACAAATTGACCGTCAGAATTCCGGGTGATTTAAGCAAGTCATAGCAGCCGCTATAGAAATCCAGAGAACTCACCGAGGGGCCATCGCAAATGGCATCATATAAATCAACTTGCAGCGCATCGAACTGATTATGAAACTGATCATTGTGTACAAATGCATGGGCATCGATCTGCAGGGTCTGCAATCTTCGATCATCGTCAGGCGAAAAAAACATACTGCGCGCCGCAATAATGACTGCCGGGTTTATTTCCACTACCGTAGTTTTGACTGCGGGGCAATGCAGGTGAGTGAACTTAGTCAAAGCGCCAGTACCTAGACCCAGCTGGGCAACCCGCATTCCGGGCTTGGTCCCTAGAAATAAAAGCCAAGCCATCATTTGTTGGTTGTATTCCAGGTAGATTTCATTAGGGTCGCGCAGACGCATTGCTCCTTGAATTAACTCCGTACCGAAATGCAAATAGCGAATGCCACCCGATTCAGAAAAGGTCACCGGCTCCATCAGCATGGGATCGGCACCTTACTTACCCCACCCAGCGGCGGGCATTACGGAATAAACGCATCCAGGGGCTAGCGCCATCGGAGGTTTGTTGCCATTCGCTTGGGGCCCAGCTCATCTGGGCCGTACGAAAGACCCGTTCCGGATGCGGCATCATCACAGTAAAGCGGCCATCGGCCGTGGTAACGCCGGTCAGACCGCCTGGGGAGCCATTGGGATTCATCGGGTAGGCCTCGGTCGGATTACCGCGGTGATCAACAAAACGCAGTGCGGTTAGACCTGCACTTTGCAATTTGGCTAAATTACCCTGTTGACCAAAGTTGGCAAAGCCTTCACCATGCGCAATCGCAATCGGAATCTGGCTCCCCTCCATGCCTTGGAGCAGAATGGATGGGGACTTAAGCACCTCTGCCATTACGAGACGCGCTTCATACTGCTCTGATTGATTGCGGGTGAACTTAGGCCAGGCATCGGCTCCTGGAATGATCCCAGCCAGGTTACTCATCATCTGGCAACCATTGCATACACCTAAAGCAAAGCTATCTGAACGATCAAAAAAGCTGGAAAACTGATCACGCAATTGCGGATTGAACAAAATGGTTTTAGCCCAGCCCTCACCAGCACCGAGTACATCGCCATAACTAAACCCACCACAAGCAACCAGACCACGGAAGTTGGATAAGCTCGCTTTGCCGGAAATCAAATCCGACATATGTACGTCATATGAATCAAAGCCCGCCCAATCCATGGCGTAGGCCATTTCCACATGGGAGTTCACGCCCTGCTCGCGCAAAATCGCCATTTTGGGCCGAGTACCTGAGTTGATGAAGGGCGCAGAAACATCATCGCTCACATCAAATGTCAATAGAGGTGAAAGACCGGGATCTTCCTTGTCATCCAGTAGCCCATACTCACTATCGGCGCAGGATGGGTTATCGCGCAAGCGGGCAATCTGCCAGCTGGTGCTTTGCCATACTTTGTGCAGTAGTTCACGTGGCTCGGCATAAATATTTTTGGCATCGCGCCAAATCTCAATGCGACCGTTGGTATTGGGTTTACCAATCACATGACTGCAGGCACTCAATCCAACTTTACGTAATAGTGCAAATACTGCATCGCGATCGGTGCGGCGTACCTGAATGACGGCGCCTAGCTCTTCATTAAACAGGGCTCGAATTGTTTGCTCATGGCGGCGACCAGAGACTTGCTGCGACCAATTTTTAGCATCGCCATAATCGGGCTCTTGATCTAAATCGACCGCGATCATATCCACATTAATGGAAATACCGCAGTGGGATGCAAAAGCCATCTCAGCAATGGTCGCAAGGAGGCCGCCATCTGAACGGTCGTGGTATGCCAAGAGATAACCGGCAGCGCGCAATTCGATGATTGCGCTTGCAAGGGCTTTCAAATCACTTGGATCATCTAAATTTGGAGCAGTTTTGCCAGATTGATTTAAAACCTGACCCAATATGCTACCAGCCATGCGGTTCTTACCACGGCCCAAATCAATCAAAATCAGTTCGCTATCTAAAGGCTGCCCAGCATCACGGAGTTGCAATAAGGGAGTGCTGGTTTTGCGTGCATCGGTAACCTGTGCAAATGCCGAGATCACCAAGGAAACGGGTGAGATCACTTTCTTTATATCACTGCCCTCTTGCCACTCAGAGGCCATGGATAAAGAGTCCTTGCCGACAGGAATGGATATACCTAATGCAGGACAGAGTTCCATACCGACTGCCTTCACCGAATCAAAGAGCTTGGCATCTTCGCCTGGCTTACCGCAGGCCGCCATCCAGTTTGCCGATAACTTCACCGTATCGAGTCCACTAATATCAGCAGCCAATAGATTGGTAATGGCTTCACCCACTGCCATACGAGCTGCTGCAGGCGCATCGATCACAGCAATTGGGGTACGCTCACCCATCGACATGGCTTCGCCGCGGTAACCCACATAATCCATCATTGTCACGGCGCAATCAGCTACTGGCACTTGCCATGGGCCAACCAGTTGGTCGCGTGCATTGAGACCGCCGACCGTCCGATCACCGATGGTGATTAAAAATAACTTACTGGCTACGGTCGGTTGCTGTAAAACCCAGGCAATGCATTCTTCTAGCTTGGCGTCCGTGACGTCGAGCTCTGCAAAACGTTGCGCAATATGGGTGACATCGCGATGCATTTTGGGCGGCTTGCCGAGCAATACCTCCATCGGCATATCAATTGGAAATGCCGCATCTGAATCAGGCTCTGCCTTACTATCGCCGAGGCGTAATTGGCGCTCGAGGGTGGCGTGACCCACTACCGAGATGGGGCAACGCTCGCGCTCGCATAGTGCCTTAAGTAAATCCAAATCAGCGGTATCGATGGCTAGCACATAACGTTCTTGTGATTCGTTACACCAAATTTCAGCTGGACTCATACCACTTTCTTCCAGCATGATGTTACGCAGCTTAAAGTCAGCCCCAAGTCCAGCGCCATCGGCCAGCTCAGGAAAGGCATTCGATAGTCCGCCCGCGCCGACATCGTGTATCGACACAATCGGATTGGCAGCGCCCATGGCACGGCAAGCATTAATGACTTCCTGCGCCCGGCGCTCAATCTCTGGATTGCCACGCTGCACTGAGTTGAAATCCAAGTCAGCTGCGTTGGTACCCGTTGCCATGGAACTGGCAGTTCCGCCACCCATGCCAATGCGCATACCAGGCCCACCCAATTGAACTAATAAGTGACCTGCTTTGATTTCTTTTTTAGCCGTATGAATGGCATCGATGTTGCCAATACCGCCGGCAATCATGATGGGCTTGTGATAGCCGTGACGCACGCCGTTGATGGTTTGCTCATAGACCCGGAAATAGCCACCCAGAATCGGTCGACCGAATTCATTATTAAAGGCAGCGCCACCAAGCGGCCCCTCGATCATGATCTGCAGCGGTGAGGCAATGCGTTCTGGCTTGCCGTACTGTGGTGCCTCCCACGGCAAGTTCATAGTGGGAATGTTCAAATTCGATACTGAAAAGCCAGTCAGGCCTGCCTTGGGTCTGCCACCAATACCGGTTGCGCCCTCATCGCGAAGTTCACCGCCAGCACCGGTAGAAGCGCCAGGAAACGGAGCGATTGCAGTGGGGTGATTGTGCGTCTCGACCTTCATCAAGGTATGGGTCAAGCGCTGCTCTTTTTGATAGCGCTGATCGGCGCCCTGCGGTACCCAGGTTTGTGCTTCGCAGCCCTCCATGACGGCCGAATTATCGGAGTAGGCAACGATGGTCCCTTTGGGTTGCAAGCGATGCGTATTGCGAATCATGCCAAATAAGGACATATCTTGCTGCTGGCCATCAATGGTCCACGAAGCATTAAAGATTTTGTGGCGGCAATGTTCGCTATTGGCTTGCGCAAACATGATGAGCTCAACGTCACTTGGATTGCGACCTAGGCGTTTAAAGTTTTCGGCCAGGTACGTAATCTCATCTTCCGATAAGGCCAGCCCGAATTCGAGATTGGCCTTTTCTAAGGCGGCCTCGCCCTCAGCCATAAGGGGTATACGAAGGAGCGGACGGTCCTCTAGGCTTTGGTAGAGCGGCGTAACTGCATCAACCGAGTCAACTAGGGTTTCGGTCATCCGGTCATGCAAGGCCGCCAATACCGACTGCTGCTGTTGCGTACTTAACTTACTTTGAGCAATCCAGGTGTATTGAATTCCGCGCTCAATACGCAGTAGTGGCAGACCACACTGGTGTGCAATATCAGTCGCCTTACTCGCCCAGGGCGATACCGTACCGAAACGGGGAATGGCAATAGCCTGGGACGGTTGCGGTGATTGACCTAGGCTAGCTAGCCACCCTGCTTTTGGCTCAGCTAAGGTAAAGGGCTCGCCATACGTAAGCAGACCCTCCAAAACCAAGAGCTGGGCATCATCCAGTTCGGTCTCTGACCAGACGAAATGAAGGTACTGTGCCTGAATCGCCCTAAGTGGAATGCCCAGTTCTGCTAGCGAGGCTAAAAGCCGCTGCTGGCGGAAGGCTGAAAGGGCATCAGCCCCGGGCAAACAACGAAAAAAAGACATGGGGTAATTATAAGGTTTTGGCTAAAAAACCCTGCCGTTTTACTCTGCTAGTAAGGCTCCGCCCTGCAGATGGAGCTGGCGTGCACACCGTCCTGCTAAGGCAGCATCATGGGTTACTAAAATCAGAGTAGACCCATTGGCCTGATTAAGGTCAAACAACAGATCGATTACTTTAGCGCCACTGGCCTGATCTAAGCTACCCGTAGGCTCATCGGCAAACAAAATAGCGGGTTTACCAACGAATGCACGGGCAAGAGCAACGCGCTGCTGCTCTCCGCCCGATAGCGTTTTTTGAAAGTGATTGAGGCGTGTACTTAAGCCAACTTTATCTAACCAAAATTGCGCTTGCTCGCGTGCCTCTACAAGCGCTATGCCACGAAGCTCTAAAGGGAGCATGACATTTTCAAGTGCACTGAGGTGCGGTATCAGCTGAAACGACTGGAAAACAAAGCCAACATATTTGCCCCGCAATTGAGCCCGACCATCTTCGCTTAAATTGGCTAAGTTTTCACCGACTAATTCAACCAGGCCATCGGTGGCCGTATCTAGGCCAGCCAACAGGCTTAGTAAGGTACTTTTACCTGAGCCTGATGCACCCACAATGGCAACGCTTTCTCCAGCACAGACATTAAATGAAATGTCATGCAAAATAGTCAATGGTCCATCGCTGGTCTGTACGGATTTGCCTAAATGCTGTACGTTAAGCACAACCGATTGATTGCTCATAAGGAATATAGTTTGAAATTTTGCATTGCCATCATCTTACTCGGGCTGACACTTATTAGCCCAACAAGGGCACAAGACCCCATTAAACCGACTCTTTTAATCACCGGCGATAGCTTGTCTGCTGAATATGGTATTGCACGGGGCAGTGGCTGGGTTGCTTTACTCACCAGTCGCCTGCAAAAAGAAGGCAGTAACTGGGAGGTAATGAACGCCAGCATCAGCGGCGAGACCACCTCAGGCGGTCTAACGCGCCTGCCTAAGTTGCTGAGTCAGAAAAAACCGAAACTAGTCATTATTGAATTGGGGGCAAACGATGCATTGCGTGGCCTTCCCCTAGCGGAAACCGAAAGAAATATCCGCACCATGGTAGAGCTCAGTAAAAAATCAGGGGCTGAAGTACTGCTGCTTGGAATGCGCATTCCGCCAAACTATGGCCAAGAATATACCCAACAGTTTGCCCAGCTTTTTGTGCGCATTGCAAAAAACCAGCAAGTGGCGCTACTGCCATTCTTTTTGGAAGGCGTTGCTCAGCGTAATGAACTCTTTCAGGCGGACCGCATTCATCCGAACGAGGCAGCACAGAGCATTATGTTTCAGAACGTCTGGACTGCACTTGCCCCCTTCTATGGGCAGCTAATACCGAAAAAGAATTAACCCCCAGCGCTACCCGCACTCGCTTGCTTTAAGGGGTTAATCACTTTGACATTGGCTTCATTGCGCCAGTAGGACATAAAACCGACGAATTCAGCCTGCGCTGCAAGGGCCTGAATCTGCTGGGCTTGGGCCAGACGAATCTTGGCATCGGCTGCGGGAGGCTGACGTACTTGATCAATGCGATACAAGGTCGTACCTGATCCCGGATTGGAAATAGAAATCACCATGGGCAACTTGCTTGGATCTAAAGCCATGACCGCATCCAGTGGAGAGCCGACTAAGTTTGCAGGCTTATTGCGTGATACCCAAACAGGAGCACCAAATCCAGCGGCACTAGAGGGATTTTTCTCAGCAGCAATAAAGCGCTCGGCTGCCATAGCACTCGCTAGCTTTTCTGCGCCCCGTAACGTAACTTGACGTTTGACCTCATTAGCAACTGCGCTATAGGGCATTACTTCGGCTGGGAACAGCTGGGTCACACGGGCCGACACAAAGACTCCTGGGGAAATCTGCACAGCTTCAATGTTGCGTTTATTTTTTAGGGCGTCATCACTGAATAGAGCCTGGACTACTTTTTGGTTATTGAGTGGATGATCTGCCGGAAGCCCTGCTTTACCACCACGGGAAACGCCTTTGACCGATTGAATACCAAGCTTTAACTTATCGGCCGCAGGTTTCAGGCTATCGGATTGGTCGTAAGTCAGGTTAGCAAACTGGTCGGCTTTTTCACCAAAGGCTTTAGCATCCTCTTTGGGGTCAGCACGTAGTACTACAAAGTCAATGTCAATGCGCTCGGGAGTTTCGAATAAGCGCGCATTGGCTTTATAAAAATCCTCAAGTTCCGCCTCCGTTGGCGTTACCTTGGAGACAAAATCAGCCGCTGTAAATTGGATCGACTGCACTTGGCGCTCCGACTCGTACAAGGCAGAAATGATGTTGGCAAGCTTGGGTGCAGGTAGCTCCGTACGGGCTGCAGAGGTCACAAACTGCTGAATCATCAAGTCAAAACGCTGCCCGCCTTCAAACTGCTCAATCGTCATTCCGGCATTAGCTAGGAGCTGGCGATAACGGGTACTATCAAAAGTACCGTCTGGCTTGTATAGGGACTTGATTTCTGGAATAGTGGCTAAGTTTTTGGTCAGCGCTTGATCGCTAATGCGCAGCTGCAGTTTGTTCACTGCAAAGGCCAAGAGGCGCTGCTGCAGTAATTCATCCAATACGGCTTGACGAAACGGGAGACTTTGGGCGATTTGGGAATTAGCGCCAACCCGCTCAGACTGCCGCTTGGCTGAATTGTCGACCTCTTGGGCGGTAATGGCCTTACCATTGACCTTGATGAGGTCGGTTTCTTGTTCAAAGAAATCCGTATAGCCTGAAACACCAAACAAAACAAAGGAAGGGAAAATGAACAAGAGCAGAATGAACTGCAATAAGCGTTGGTGTTTACGAACGGAATCAAACATGAATGGGCTTTACCGCTTAATGATCGCAGGGTTTATAAAAGTGTCGGAGTGGCAAGCAATGAAATACGAGGGAATCCAGACAAGATCACAAATAGGGGGCATGGTGGGCGCTGACGGGCTCGAACCGCCGACATTCTGCGTGTAAGGCAGACGCTCTACCAACTGAGCTAAGCGCCCCATAAAACAACCGAAATTGTACCCTTAGTCCAGCATGGGTGCCAATTTTCTTGATTGGCCCAATGCTTACACTGAACGAAGGGTACGATCCCGAGATTAGATTAATGCTTTAAGACTTCCCCAGTAGCAATTGCGGCGCTAGCCTTACTGGCTTCTGCCGCCTGTTTTCCTAGATCATCCGGGCTGAGTTCAGGCAAGGCCTCCGGCTTGCGTTCTAAGGCAAGCTCGAGCACTTTATCGATCCAGCGAACTGGAATGATCTCAATTGCGTTCTTGACGTTGTCTGGGATATCAATTAAGTCCTTCACGTTCTCTTCCGGAATTAAAGCCAGCTTGATGCCGCCCCGATGCGCGGCCAATAATTTCTCTTTCAGACCGCCAATCGGCAAGACCTCACCGCGCAAGGTAATTTCTCCGGTCATGGCAACATCAGAACGCACTGGGATACCAGTGAAAACGGAAACCAAGGCGGTAGTGATGGCAATACCAGCCGATGGCCCGTCTTTGGGAGTAGCGCCTTCTGGAAAATGAATGTGGATATCCTTCTTTTCAAACGCCTCATCGGTAATGCCGAGTGCGCGAGCACGTGAACGCACTACGGTTCTAGCAGCCTCTACCGACTCTTTCATCACATCGCCCAAAGAACCAGTGCGCGTAATGACGCCTTTGCCTGGCATGAGTGCTGCTTCGATCGTGAGTAAATCACCTCCCACCTCAGTCCATGCAAGACCAGTCACTTGACCAAGCTGATTCTCTTTTGCGGCTAAGCCGTAATCAAAAATCTTGACAGACAAGAACTTTTCTAAATTATCTGCATCAACAATGATCGGCGCAGCTTCTTTTTTGAGGAGCAACAGTTTGACCACTTTGCGGCAAACCTTGCTGATCTCACGCTCAAGTGAACGAACCCCTGCCTCACGGGTGTAGTAGCGAATCATGCTGCGAATTGCGCTTTCTTCTATTTGCAGTTCGCCTTTTTTCAAACCATTGTTTTTAATTTGCTTGGGAATTAAATAATTGGTGGCGATGCTAGTTTTTTCGTCTTCGGTATAGCCTGCCAAACGAATCACCTCAAGGCGATCGAGCAGTGGCCCGGGAATGTTTAAGGAATTCGCGGTAGCAACAAACATGACATCGGATAGATCAAAGTCGACCTCAACATAGTGATCTTGGAAAGTATGGTTCTGTTCTGGATCGAGCACCTCTAATAAGGCACTAGCAGGATCACCCCGAAAGTCCATGCCCATCTTATCCACCTCATCCAATAAGAACAGGGGATTACGGACGCCGACCTTGGTTAAGCTCGATAAAATCTTGCCCGGCATCGAACCAATATAGGTACGACGATGGCCGCGAATTTCTGACTCATCGCGAACGCCGCCCAAGGCCATACGGACAAACTTCCGGTTAGTAGCGCGCGCAATCGATTGACCCAAGGATGTTTTACCGACGCCTGGAGGACCTACTAAGCACAAGATGGGGGCTTTTACACGATCAACACGCTGCTGGACTGCGAGGTATTCCAAAATGCGCTCTTTTACTTTATCCAGGCCATAGTGGTCCTGATCAAGCACCTTCTCCGCATTATCTAAATCGTTGTTGACCTTGCTCTTCTTTTTCCAAGGAAGGCCTACAAGGGTATCAATGTAGTTGCGTATCACCGTTGCCTCTGCTGACATGGGTGACATTAGTTTGAGTTTTTTCAGCTCCGACTCGGCTTTTTTCAGCGCTTCTTTTGGCATCTTGGCCGCTTTAATGCGCTTCTCTAATTCCTCGAGATCAGCGCCCTCTTCGCCTTCGCCTAACTCCTTCTGAATCGCTTTAACCTGTTCATTAAGGTAGTACTCGCGCTGGCTCTTTTCCATTTGGCGCTTGACGCGGCCACGAATGCGCTTCTCAACTTGCAGAATATCGATTTCGCTCTCTAAGTCAGCTAATAAACTCTCGAGGCGTTTTACGACATCGGTCATCTCCAATAGGCGCTGTTTTTGCTCTAGCTTGACCGGTAAATGGGCGCAAATGGTATCGGCCAAACGGCTTGGGTCATCAATGCCACCTAAGGACGCGAGAATCTCTTGCGGAATCTTTTTATTCAGTTTGACGTACTGATCGAACTGGGCCATGATCGCGCGGCGCAGTGCCTCTGTCTCGTGGGCATCTAAGGTATCGATGGCTTTGGGTGTTGCTTCGCAACTGAAGTAGCCAAGGGCATCTTCAATTTGACTCACTTCAGCACGCTGTGAACCTTCGACTAGTACCTTAACAGTGCCGTCTGGCAGTTTTAACATCTGCAAAATACTGGCAATGCAACCCACATCGTATAAATCATCGACCGAGGGCTCATCTTTTGCGGCGGTCTTTTGGGCAACCAGCAAAACGCTCTTACCGGTTTCCATGGCTGCTTCAAGCGCCTTGATGGATTTAGGACGCCCCACAAATAGGGGGATCACCATGTGGGGAAAGACAACTACGTCCCGCAGGGGGAGCAAAGGCAGTTGAATCGGTTCAGAGGGCAGTAATAAATGGCCAGGCATGGGGCGAATCCTCCAAAGTAGTCAAACGCTCAAAATTTCTTAAAAGTACCAAAAGCTACTTAAAAGGCGTAATTCAATGATCAGAATACTACTTATATGGGTTTGTGCCTCTGAATTACAAGAGCAAAATGAGGAAAAAGTAACAAAATTAGGGCAAAAGTAGCCAAATTTAGGTCAAATTAAGCTTTTTTAGACAATTCCTGATTTGCAAGAGGGGCTTCGCTCTGCTTATAGACCAAAAGGGGCTTTCCTTGACCCTGAATGCTACTTTCATCAATCACGACTTTTTGAACATTACGCAGGGATGGCAAGTCATACATGACGTCCATCAAGGCGCCTTCTAGGATCGAGCGCAGACCACGAGCGCCCGTTTTACGGGCAATCGCTTTTTTGGCAATCGCAGACAAGGCTTCTGGACGCACTTCGAGTTCAGCGCCTTCCATGGTTAAGAGGGCTTGATATTGCTTAACCAAGGCATTTTTTGGCTCTGTCAAGATTTGGACTAAAGCAGTCTCATCTAGCTGAGCCAAGGTGGTTAGCACTGGCAAACGACCAATCAATTCTGGAATTAAACCAAACTTAATCAGATCTTCTGGCTCCACTTCTTTGAGTAACTCGCTGGAGCCGCGATCGTCTTTGCCTGGCACTTCGGCGCTAAAGCCAATACCGGTTTTTGCCGTACGCTGCTGAATCACTTTTTCTAATCCGTCAAATGCGCCACCGCAAATAAACAGAATATTGGTTGTATCGACTTGCAAGAAATCTTGATTGGGGTGTTTGCGACCGCCCTGGGGAGGTACAGATGCCATGGTGCCTTCAACCAATTTCAAGAGGGCCTGCTGCACGCCCTCACCCGAAACGTCGCGGGTGATTGAGGGGTTATCTGACTTGCGTGAAATTTTGTCAATCTCATCGATGTAGACTATGCCGCGTTGCGCTTTTTCGACGTTGTAGTCGCAAGCCTGTAGTAGCTTCTGAATGATATTTTCAACATCCTCACCAACATAGCCGGCCTCCGTAAGGGTCGTGGCATCAGCCATGACGAAGGGGACATCAAGCAAGCGTGCCAGTGTTTGTGCGAGTAAGGTTTTGCCTGAACCAGTTGGGCCAATCAGCAAGATATTACTTTTGGCTAACTCAACGCCATCCACGATGGCCTTAGCGGGTAATTTTGATTGCTTAGTTTCGGTTTTACTATCTTTGGTATCGGCAGCGCCATCCGCTTTAGTTGCTTTGTCTTTTTTAGGTGCCGGCAAATACTGCAAACGCTTGTAATGGTTGTAGACCGCCACAGCTAATGTCTTTTTAGCTTGATCTTGACCAATTACATATTGATCGAGATCCGCACGAATTTCATGCGGCGTAGGCAAGCCACCATCACCCTTTGACGACGGTAAATTAGCTAACTCTTCTTGAATAATGTCGGTGCATAAATCAATGCACTCATCGCAAATAAAAACCGAAGGACCGGCAATGAGTTTTTTGACTTCGTGCTGACTCTTGCCGCAGAACGAGCAAAAGAGGAGCTTGTCAGCCGAAGTAGGTATTTTGGGATCGCTCAATTAGGGGCGCTTATCAATGACTTTATCGATTAAACCGTAATCACGGGCTTGATCGGCCGACATGAAATTATCTCGATCAGTATCTTTGGCAATGGTTTCAATCGATTGGCCAGTGCGATCCGCTAAGATTTGATTGAGGCGCTCGCGCAAATACAAAATCTCACGCGCTTGAATTTCAATATCTGAAGCCTGACCGCGCGCACCGCCCAGGGGCTGATGAATCATCACGCGGGAATTCGGCAGGGCGTAGCGCTTGCCCTTCTCCCCGGCGCAAAGTAAAAAAGCACCCATACTCGCCGCCATACCCATGCATAAGGTACTGACGTGTGGTTTGATGAATTGCATCGTATCGAAAATGGCCAGGCCAGCCGAAACCGAGCCACCGGGTGAGTTGATGTAGAGCGAGATTTCTTTATCGGGATTTTCGCTTTCCAGAAAGAGCAGCTGCGCTATCACCAAATTGGCCGTTTGATCATTCACTTCACCCACCAGAAAGACAACGCGCTCTTTCAGGAGGCGGGAGTAAATATCGTAAGCACGCTCACCGCGACCAGAGGTTTCAATCACCATCGGCACCATGCCAAGGCCGCGGGTCTCTAAATCACCTGCGGATGCATTGCTGGCATTGTAAAAATGGGAATCAGTACGGTTCATGCGAATAGGCTTTCGTGATCGATTAATTAATTAAGTTTGCTCAGTTCTTCAAAGCTTACCGCTTTATCAGTAATCTTGCCCAAGCCGCTCACATATTGAATCACATTGGCCTCCAGCACGACCGATTCCACGTCTTTTAAGCGACGGGGGTCGCTGTAGAACCAGCGCACCACCTCTTTCGGATCTTCGTAGGTCGATGCTTGCTCTTCAATCTCGGACTTGATCTGATCGGTAGTGGCTACCAGATTTTGCTGTTTTACTAAATCACTGAGAATTAGGCCAAGGCGAACGCGTTTTTTCGCTTGCTCTGCAAACATTTCCGCTGGAATGGGGGCGTCTTTGGCGTTAGGGATGCCGCGCTGCATTAAATCTTGGCGCGCCATTTCAACGAGGCGCTCTTGCTCGCTGGCAATCAATGACTTGGGTACGTCCAGGTCACATAGCTTCTCGAGCTGATCCATTACTTCATTTTTCAGTAAAGCAGTGGTGCGGCGCTTCACCTCGCGCTCTAAGTTCTCACGCACTTCACTGCGCATCTTGGCAACACCTTCGGTTACGCCAAGCGATAAAGCAAAGGCATCATTCACTTCAGGCATGTGGGGCCAATTGACCTGCTTCACTGTGATTGTGAACTCCGCTGTTTTACCTGCAACGTCTTTGCCGTGGTAATCGTCAGGGAACTTTAATGGGAAGGTCTTGCTTTCATCACATTTAAGGCCAAGAGCAGCCGCCTCAAACTCAGGCAACATCCGGCCCTCACCTAAGACAAACTGAAAACCATCGGCTTTACCGCCAGTAAATTCCACGCCATCAATGGTGCCAACAAAGTCGATGGTAATTTGATCGCCCGTCTGAGCTGCGAGATTATTGCCGCCATCACCATGATCGCCAGGGACACCGCGCGGATGGTAATGCACTTGTTGTTTGCGCAGAACATCTAAGGCACGATCGATTTCCGGCTCACCAATCGTGGTGCTATACCGATTCACTTCTGCTTTGCTGAGGTCTCCAATTTTGACTTCAGGCAAGACTTCAAAAAAGGCTTCAAACACAATCGGGTCTGCACCGATTTCGCTTTTGGGCTCTAGGCGCGGCTGACCGGCTAACAAAATGCCCTCTTTTTTGCTGAGCTCAAAGAAGAGTTCTGATGCTTTATCAAATTGCACCTCGAAATCCACTTGCATGCCATATTGCTGCTCAACCATTTTTTGTGGTACTTTGCCAGGACGAAACCCAGCAAGCTTCATATTTTTACCTACCTTCGCTAAGCGAGCGGCGCGGGCCTTTGCCAAATCAGCACGGGGGATTTCTAAGGTCATCTTGCGGTCTAGTTGACCTAAATTTTCTATCTGGAAAGCCATTCTCGTCTCTTATGTGAAGATCAGGTTACGTGAAGCCCAAGCCAAGGTATGCCTTGTGGTGCGAGGAGGGGGACTCGAACCCCCACACCATTTCTGGCGTCAGGACCTAAACCTGGTGCGTCTACCAATTTCGCCATCCTCGCGAATACCGCAGACAATACCTTGCTTAAACTTCACTCTAAAAGATGAATTCTACAATGATCAAGGGTTTAGGCTGGTCTAAAGCCGTATTTGAAGGTGAGATGGATCTGACTTAGGCCCGATAAACCAGTGCCACTGCATGTACAGCAATGCCCTCACCTCGCCCCAAATGCCCCAATAACTCATTGGTCTTTGCTTTTAGGTTGATTTGATTGACCGCAACTCCCAAGTCGGCTGCGATATGGGCCCGCATCTCAGGCAAATAGCCTGCCAATTTGGGTTGTTGGCAAATGATCGTGGCATCGACGTTGCCAACCAGAAAGCCGGCCTGAGAAACGCATTCTAGGGCGCGCCTAAGCAAAATACGGCTATCCATGTTTTTAAACTGGGGATCGTTGTCTGGAAAAAGCTGCCCTATATCATTTAAGCCGGCAGCGCCGAGTAAGGCATCCGTCAATGCATGCAGCAATGCATCGGCATCCGAATGCCCCAGCAAGCCTTTTCCGTAGGGAATGGCAACGCCGCCCAAAATAAGTGGACGACCTTCCACTAATGCATGGACGTCGTAACCCTGACCAATTCGAAATGGTGGTACTCCTCGTGCTGCTGTTTTAGCGCTTGCTTCTAAGGCCATTCTTACTCTGCTTTCATCTAATGATTACACACCCTATTTACCTAAGACTAGCTCCATCAGCTCCCAGTCTGCTTGTTGCGTCACTTTAAAGTTGCGGGTTGAGCCCTTGATTAGTATAGGTTTTCCACCTAAGCGCTCAACCGCACTCGCCTCATCTGTAACGGCTGCCTGATCCGCCACTGCACGCTCCAAAGCAGCATGTAAGTCTGCAAGACGAAACATTTGAGGGGTTTGCGCCTGCCATAAACCCTCGCGCGAAATCGTACTCTGAATCGAGAATGTATCCTCTGCGGCCTGTTTTAAGGTGTCTGCTACTGGCATGGCTAAAATGCCTCCGTGCATTGGGGTTCCTGAGTCTGAATCGAGCACCTCATGAATTAAATCTTGAATTGCACCGGATGTAATACCTGGCCGCGCTGCATCGTGCACCAAAATCCAATCTTCACCTGGAATATCGGCATCGAGCATGGCCTTCAGGGTATTGAGAACCGTTTCTTGACGCGTTGGGCCTCCAGTTGGCAAAAAGTAATTGGGCTTGGAATTAAGCGCCCCGCTAATGCTTTCTTGAAGCGCCGCAAAATCTCCCGAGTTGTGCATACTGGGGCTCACGCCAACCCAAATCGACTGAATCTCAGGCGTCGCGATGAAGGCCTCCAGTGCAAATGCCAGCATGGGCTTGCCCGCCAGAATGCGCAGTTGCTTTGGAATCTCGCCCCCTAAACGGGACCCGGTGCCAGCGGTAGGCAGAACGGCATGGCAAGAATGAAGAAAATCGCGCATATCTGATTCTATAATGCCGCTAGATGTCTGACGTAACAAATCAAGCGCCCCCCATACCTGCTCCGCGGGCTGGGCAGCGCTTTACCTTTTCTGGCCTTGTTGGTTCAGCCGACGCCGCCCTAATTGCCCAGTCTGCACTTCGCCATCGAGCCGACTTTTCTGTGATGGTGGTCTTTTGCGCGCAAGCGCAAGAAGCGCAGCGCCTACTGGAAGAGATCCCTGCATTCGCGCCGCAATTAAAAACACGGCTATTGCCTGACTGGGAGATTCTTCCCTACGATCATTTTTCGCCCCACCAGGATTTAGTATCCGAGCGCCTTGCCACCCTCTATGAAATGCTGGCGGGCACCTGTGACATTGTCTTAGTGCCAGTCACTACTGCTCTGCAGCGCCTTGGTCCACCCGAATTCTTATCTGGCCATACCTTCTTCTTTCGGCAAGGCGACCGCCTCAACGAAAGTGCCTTGCGCTTGCAATTGCAGCAAGCGGGCTATGACCAAGTTAGCGCAGTCATGCGCCCCGGTGAGTACAGCGTGCGCGGCGGCCTAATTGATTTATTCCCGATGGGCTCTGCTCTACCGTATAGACTGGATTTATTTGGCGATGAAATTGAGCAGGTCCGCGCATTTGATCCCGATACGCAACGGAGTTTGTACCCCGTCAAGGAAATTCGCTTACTGCCAGGCCATGAATTTCCCTTTGATGATGCTGCGCGTACCGCTTTTCGCAATCGTTGGCGCGAAGTGTTTGAGGGTGATCCGACGCGCTGCTCCATTTATAAAGATGCTAACTTAGGTATACCCAGCGCCGGTATCGAGTCCTATTTACCCCTCTTCTTTGACAAGTCTTCGACCTTATTTGATTACTTCCCCCGCTCGGGCGATCCGGTATGGCTAGTGACAGTGGGCGATGCCGAAGAAACCATACGCAGCTTTTGGAAAGACACCGAGCAACGCTATGCATTCTTAAAACACGATTTAGAGCGCCCCATACTGCCACCTAAAGCACTCTTCTTAGACGTTGATCAATTTTTTAGTCTTGCAAAAACGAATGCGCGCCTCGTACTGAATCGCGATGGCATTGTCTCAAATGTCGAAGCAAATGAGCCACCCCAGTTTTTATCGGTACCAGACGTGGGTATTCATCGCCGCGATTCTGATCCGATTGGACGATTACGTCATCAGGTTGCACAGGCCCAACGCCGCATCGTGATTTGCTGCGATAGTGCGGGTCGCCGTGAATCCATTCGCGCGCTGCTGGATGAGAGTAACGCCGTAACGAGCGACGGGGGCGGTAGTTTATTTCCCCTTAATCCAGTACTGCTAGATGACTTGGCTGCCTTTATTAAAAGCGATAAATCATTTGCACTGGTGGTTTCACCACTTTTAAATGGATTTGATTGGCCAAGCCAAGGCCTTCTTTTTATTACTGAGGCTGAACTTTTTACCCTCACTGCCCGCCAGCGACGTAAAGAGACCAGCAAAGAAGCAAGCGATCCCGACATGCTCTTTAAGGATTTAGCCGAGCTCAAAATCGGCGATCCAGTAGTGCACGTGGAGCATGGCATTGGTCGTTACCAAGGTCTTGTCTTATTAAATTTAGCGCCTCCAAGAGAAGCGCCCATTTTTGAAGAGTTTTTGCATCTCATTTATGCCAACCAAGCAACCTTGTATGTGCCGGTACATCAGTTGCAGCTAGTAACACGCTACGCTGGCGCAGATCTGGATTCGGCACCGCTGCATCAACTGGGCTCGGGTCAGTGGGATAAGGCCAAGCGCAAAGCTGCTCAACAAATTCGGGATACTGCTGCTGAATTACTAAGCTTATATGCCGCCCGAGCCATTCGAAAAGGCCATGCATTTGAGTATTCGGCGCACGATTACGCCGCCTTTGCGGAGAGTTTTGGCTTTGAAGAAACGCCTGATCAAGCCAATGCGATCACAGCGGTGATTGGTGACATGACCAGTGGCACACCGATGGATCGCCTCGTTTGTGGCGATGTGGGATTCGGTAAAACCGAAGTTGCCTTGCGCGCGAGCTTTATTGCGGTCATGGGTGGCAAACAAGTAGCCATACTGGCGCCAACTACTCTACTTGCCGAGCAACATGTGGCCACTTGGAAAGATCGCTTTGCAGATTGGCCTGTTCGCATCGTTGAGCTTTCTCGTTTTAGAAGCACAAAAGAAATTAATGTGGCGCTCGAGGCAATAGCAAAAGGCGATGCCGATATTGTGATTGGTACACATAAATTGCTTTCCAAAGAAACCCAATTTGCGCGCCTTGGTCTCGTGATCGTGGATGAGGAGCATCGCTTTGGCGTGCGTCAAAAAGATGCCCTTAAAGCATTGCGTGCAGAAGTCGACATTTTGACCCTAACTGCCACCCCAATTCCACGAACCCTTGGTATGGCAATGGAGGGATTACGGGAATTTTCCGTGATTGCAACTGCGCCGCAAAAGCGCTTGGCTATTAAAACCTTTGTGCGACGTGAAGGCGATGGCGTAATACGTGAGGCAGTACTGCGCGAGATTAAGCGCGGCGGGCAAGTCTACTTTTTACACAATGAAGTCGAAACGATTGAAAATCGTCGGCATGCTTTGCAAACACTGATTCCGGAAGCGCGTATTAGTGTTGCGCATGGGCAAATGCATGAGCGTGAACTGGAATCGGTGATGCGAGAGTTTGTAACGCAGCGGAGCAATATCTTGCTCTGCACTACCATCATTGAGACCGGTATCGATGTACCGACAGCAAATACCATCATCATGCACCGTGCCGATAAATTTGGTTTAGCGCAGTTGCATCAGTTGCGTGGCCGAGTTGGTCGATCGCACCATCAGGCCTATGCGTATTTATTGGTACCTGATCCTGAGGCCCTCAGTAAGCAAGCCAAAATGCGTTTAGACGCTATTCAAGCAATGGAAGAATTGGGTTCTGGTTTCTATTTGGCCATGCATGATTTAGAAATTCGGGGCGCAGGTGAAGTGCTTGGTGACAAACAATCAGGCGATATTCACGATATTGGATTTCAGCTGTATACCGAGATGCTCAATCGCGCCGTGAAATCCTTGCGCAGCGGAAAAGAGCCTGATTTATTAGCGCCACTGCAGGTTACGACCGATGTGAATTTAGGCGTTCCAGCATTGTTACCGGAAGATTATTGCCCCGATGTGCATGAACGCCTCTCGCTTTACAAGCGTTTTGCAGGCACGCAGGATTTTTCTGAGCTCATGGGCTTGCGAGAGGAACTCGTTGATCGCTTTGGTGATTTACCCGATCCCGCCAAGTCCTTTTATGAGACGCACCGCTTACGCCTTGAAATGAGTGGTTTTGGTATCAAAAAGATTGATGCTGGCGCCAAAGCGATTCAGCTTACATTTATTCCCAATCCCCCAATTGACCCACTCAAAATCATTCAATTGGTGCAATCCAGTAAACACGTGTTACTTAATGGACAAGATCGCCTCAAAGTCCTTCCAATAAAACAGGGTGATTTTGATAAGCTTGAGCAGCGCTTGGATCAAATACGTCGACTTTTGAAGCATTTGAATGCGTCTGCGGCGCTAACCAGTGCGTAGATACATATGCCTTCAAAAAACGTCTTTTTATGAAACAAAATTCGCTTACTATGGTGTTATGAGTACCCCACTATGAGTCTTGGCCAAATTATTGTTGTGCTGTCAACAGCCCCGATCGATCGTGGGCTTTCTAATGTTTTAGGTAATGTCGCAACCAATTTAGGTCTGTCTCTTAAGCCTTTTGATAATCAGGGCTGTGTCCTAGTAGGCAATACGCACGCCCAGCGCTGGCAGGTCTCGCGCGAACTAGCCCCAACCGAACGTGAGGCCTTTCGTAAGCTGGCAGCGAGCTTATGCCTTGATCTTGCCTTCTTAGATGCGGGCTTTAAGCCTGCTCGCCTTCGGATTTTGGCGATGGATATGGATTCGACACTGATCAATATTGAATGCATCGATGAGATCGCTGATTTTGCTGGTAAGAAAGCGGAAGTGGCAGCGATTACCGAAGCCACCATGCGCGGTGAAATTAAAGACTTTAGTGAAAGCCTACGTCGCCGTGTTGCGCTATTAAAAGGAGTTTCTGAATCAGTACTCGAGGCGGTCTATAAAGAGCGGCTTTTACCGAACCCGGGCGCAAGCGAATTACTGTCTGCTGCGAATGCAGCGGGTTTACACACCCTCTTGGTTTCAGGGGGCTTTACCTTCTTTACCGAGCGCATGCAGCGTGAGCTCGGATTTACAGAAGCCCACGCCAACACTTTAGAAATTCAAGATGGAAAATTAACCGGCTTGGTGCTGGGTGATATTGTCGATGCTAGCGGCAAAGCGATGCATGTCAAAAATGCCTGTACGGCATTGGGATGCAAAAAAAGCGCAGCGATTACCATCGGCGATGGCGCCAATGATCTTTTGATGATGAAAGGCTCAGGCCTCAGCATTGCCTACCGCGCCAAGCCCATTGTTAAAGAAAAAGCCGACGCGGCGTTTGACCGAGTCGGCTTAGACGCCACACTGGCGTTGATTGCGCAGTAAATTTACTAAGTTATTTTGCGCAATTTACAGGCGCTCAAACACCACAGCAATACCTTGACCACCGCCAATACACATGGTGACTAAAGCGTACTTGCCATTCACGCGCTGCAGCTCATGAATCGCTTTGGTTGCAATCGCAGCACCCGAGCAGCCGATCGGATGGCCAAGCGCAATCGCACCGCCATTCACATTGGTCTTGGCAGGATCTAATCCCAAGCCTTTCGTGACAGCCAGAGCCTGTGCAGCAAATGCCTCATTCGATTCAATCACATCGATCTGATCAAGTTTCAGTCCAGCACGGGTCAGTGCAATTTTAGATGCCGGTATAGGGCCCTCACCCATGATGTGGTTCGGTACGCCAGCAACGGCATACGACACCAAACGCGCAATCGGTTTTTGCCCGGCCTTAGCAGCCGCATCTGCAGCGGCCAACACAAAGAAGGCTGCACCATCATTAATGCCAGATGCGTTACCTGCAGTTACCGTGCCGCCCTCTTTTTTGAAAACCGCTTTCATCTTGCCTAAAGTTTCCATCGTGGTATCGGGCTTGCAATGCTCATCGGTATCAAATACCACATCGCCCTTACGGGACTTAATCGTAATCGGCACAATTTGGGATTTGAAGCGACCCTCTTTAATCGCAACACTGGCCCTGCGGTGCGACTCAACCGCAAAGGCATCTTGCTCTTCGCGCGTCAACTGCCATTTTTCAGCGAGGTTCTCTGCAGTCACGCCCATATGGCCAACACCGAATGGATCGGTTAACACAGCCACCATCAGGTCAATCATTTTGGTATCGCCCATGCGTGCGCCGCTGCGCATTGCGGGTGAGCCATACATGCCCCGGGACATCACCTCAACACCGCCACCAACGCCATAATCGCAATCATTGAGCATGATGGCCTGGGATGTGGTGACGATTGCTTGCAAACCCGAACTGCAGAGGCGATTTAAAGACATTGCGACCGACTCCATTGGTAGGCCCGCCTGAATCGAGGCAACGCGCGCAACATACGCATAGCGACTATCGGTTGGTATCGTATTACCCACCGTAACGTAATTGATTTCTTGGGGGTTCACGCCCGATCGCGCAACCGCTTCCTTCATGACAATACCGCCGAGCTCAGATGGCTCCATGCTGCTCAGGCTGCCATTAAAGGCACCAATGGCAGAACGCACCGCACTTAATACGACGACTTCACGACTCATATCAATCCCCTTAAATTAACCAGTCGACCTGGTAAGCATACAAACTCAATGGCTATTTTTACCTGATTGCCTACATTTGAGCAATCAGGTCATGTCCTTGTGTATTTACTATGGTTGCCCGCACGAAATCGCCCACCCGATAACGCTTGGATGGCTTAGTTGCAGGCAAAATCCGCACGATTCCGTCGATTTCGGGGGCATCACCTGCAGTACGGCCAATGCCACCCGCTTCATCAACCCGGTCAATCAAGATCTGAACTCGCTTTCCTACCCGGCTTTTCAGTCGATTGACTGAAATTGCCTCGGCTTTAGCCATAAAACGGGCCTGGCGCTCGTCCCGTATCGATTGATCCAGAGCACCCTTTAGTGCGTTTGCTGTTGCGCCTGCTACTGGGGAGTATGCAAAACAACCGGCGCGATCAATTTGCGCCTGGTCTAAGAAGTCCATTAAATAGCTAAATTCTTCTTCGGTTTCCCCCGGAAATCCCGCAATGAAGGTACTGCGAATCACCAGATCAGGGCAAATTGCACGCCAGGCCTGTATGCGATCCAAATTGCGCTCCCCGCTCGCGGGGCGCTTCATGCGCTTGAGTACGTCCGGGTGGGCATGTTGCAAGGGAATATCAAGGTAAGGCAGCAAGCCATACCCATACTCTTTGAATTCCGCCATCATGGGTAATACGTCATCAACGTGCGGATAGGGGTAGACATAATGCAAGCGCACCCACGCTTGATGTTCACGCGCAATTTGATTGAGGGCGCTGACTAAATCCAGCATCTTGGTTTTGACTGGCTTGCCATCCCAAAATCCCGTACGGTATTGCACATCAACACCATAGGCGCTGGTATCTTGCGACACAACGAGCAGCTCCTTGACGCCAGACTCAAACAGGCGCTTTGCCTCTAGCAGGACTTCCCCAATCGGCCGAGAGACTAAATCGCCACGCATACTCGGAATGATGCAAAACGTACAGCGGTGGTTGCAGCCTTCGGATATCTTTAAATAGGCGTAATGTTTTGGCGTGAGCTTCACCCCAATTGGCGGTAACAAATCCGTAAATGGATCGTGCGGTTTAGGCAAGTGCAAATGAATCGCCTGCATCACTTCCGCCGTAGCATGCGGTCCAGTCACAGCTAGCACCTTGGGATGAATGCTTTTAATTAAATCGGAGCCGTCCTCGTTTTTACGGACCCCTAGGCAGCCAGTGACAATGACTTTGCCGTTTTCTGACAAGGCTTCACCTATGGCTGCTAAAGACTCCTCAACCGCAGAGTCAATAAAGCCACAGGTATTAACGACTACGAGATCAGCCCCCGAATAGTCCTTGGCAGTCTCATACCCTTCCGCACTCAATTGCGTGAGGATGAGCTCTGAATCAACCAGCGCCTTAGGGCATCCTAAGGAAACAAAACCAATCTTGCCCACCACAACTAATCGTTTTCTTTTTTAGGCGGTGAAAATGGAAAGCCTTTAAATAAGCTCTGCGAACTTTGCATTTGCTCTTGCATCTTCATAAATAAATCTTTGCTTTGCTCCATGTAATTGCCCATTAAGCCCTGCATCATGGGATTCTGCATATGCATTACTTGTGCCCAGGCATCTGCACCGCCGGTCACGTTTTTTGACTGATCATTGAGCGTGCCATGGATGTCAACAAAGGATTGCATGGTTTTTTCCAAGTAATTCCCCATCAGGCCTTGCATCGAGTTTCCATAGAAGCGAATAATTTGCGACAGCATTTGCGAAGAAAAGACAGGGGAACCACAGGCCTCTTCTTCCAAAATAATTTGCATCAAAATACTGCGCGTAAGGTCGTCTTCTGTTTTGGCGTCGACCACCTTAAATGCCTCGTTGGCCATTACTAGGCCTTTAATATCAACCAGGGTTACATAGGTGCTGGTTTGCGTATCGTAAAGACGGCGATTAGGGTACTTCTTAATCAGCCGTTCTTCACCCACACGTTTTGTTCTGGTCGCCATATTCAATTTCCTCCGCACTGCATCAGCGCAATAAACGACAGTTTAGCCCCAGAATTAACCGGTATGAATACCGCCGTTCAGAGAAAAATCGGCTCCAGTGGCAAATGCAGCATCATCCGATGCGATATAGGCACACATCGAGGCGATTTCGTCAGGGGTTCCAAGGCGCTTTACCGGAATGGCGGAGACGATCTTTTCCAGCACGTCAGGCTTAATTGCCTTGACCATATCGGTGGCGATGTAGCCCGGAGAGACGGTATTAATGGTGATGCCCTTACCAGCTACTTCTTGTGCCAAAGCCATGGTGAAGCCATGCAAGCCTGCTTTAGCAGTTGAATAGTTGGTTTGGCCAAACTGCCCTTTTTGGCCATTGACGGAGGAAATATTGATGACGCGACCCCAGTTGTTATCGATCATGCCCTCGATGACCTGCTTGGTGACGTTGAATAGAGAATTTAAATTCGTATCGATGACTGCCTTCCAATCCTCAGGTGTCATTTTACGGAAAACACTATCCCGAGTAATGCCAGCATTGTTAACCAATATATCAACGCGACCTACCTCGGCCTTTACTTTGTCAAAAGCAGCTACCGTCGACGCCCAATCGGATACGTTGCCTTCTGAGGCTATAAAGTTATAGCCCAGCTCTTTTTGCTCTCCTAGCCAGCGCTCACGCCGAGGGGAATTCGGGCCGCATCCGGCAATTACTAAGTGTCCTTTTTTAGAGAGTCGCTGGCAAATCGCGGTACCGATTCCACCCATACCACCTGTTACATAAGCAATTCGTTGTGACATCGTATTACCCTCTTTTCTGTGTATGTACTGCGTCTAAATGGTGTTGCATTGCTTGATTCTTTAATTTGCTTCGTCTACTTTTTCTTTCACGTAGGTACCCGGCGCCGCCACACCCTTTTTGTACTTTGTATTACCAAATACCTTGCTCGCTGGAATTTGCTTACCGCCAAATGGGGCAAGCCACTCGGTGTAATCGGGCCACCAGCTACCACGTATATCTTTGGCTGCAGCCAACCAATCATCCGCATTCTCTGGTAAATCGGCATTGACCCAATAGTGCCGTTTATTTTTAGCAGGCGGATTAATCACACCAGCGATATGACCGGATGCGCCAAGCACAAAGCGATTTTTGCCTTTGAGAATTTGAGTCGAGCGGTAGCCACTATGCCAAGGAACAATGTGATCATCGTGCGATGCATAAATGTAAGCGGGGCAATCAATCAGCGAAAGATCCACTTTCTCGCCGCACACTTTCAGTTTCCCGGGCTTGACTAAATCATTTTGCAAATAAGTATGGCGTAGATACCAGCAATACATGGCGCCAGGTAGATTGGTGGAATCGCCATTCCAATACAGCAAATCAAATGGCGGTGGTGAATTGCCTTTCAGGTAATTCTCGATCACGTAGTTCCATACCAAATCATTGGGGCGCAAAAAGGAAAAGGTATTTCCTAGGTCTAGGCCAGACATCAAACCAAATTGGCCTTGCTCGCCGCCAATGCTGTTCTCTCGAAGCTTAACTGTGCCCTCATCAATAAAGATATCCAGTATTCCAGTGTCACTAAAGTCAAGCAAGGTAGTTAGTAAGGTCAGGCTTGCAACGGGTTTTTGTTTGCGCGCTGCCAAAACGGCCAAGGCATTGCTCACAAGGGTTCCACCAACACAGAAGCCCAATAAATTAATTTGATCGAGGCCGCCGATGTCTTTGCTGACTTCAATGGCTTTAATGACGCCATCAATGTAATCATCCCAAGTCACCTTTGCCATCGATTTGTCGGGGTTTTTCCAGGACACTAAAAAGACCGTGTGGCCTTGACTCACCATATAGCGCACCACCGAGTTATCGGGCTGTAAGTCTAGGATGTAATACTTATTAATGCAGGGTGGCACCATTAAAAATGGGCGCTCAAATACGGATTCAGTCAGCGGTTTGTACTGAATCAGTTCAAACAAATGATTGCGGAAAACCACAGCACCTTCAGTGGTTGCTAAATTTTTACCGATCTCAAAAGCCGTTTCATCGGTTTGCGAGACCTTCCCTTTTTTGAGGTCGCCCAATAAATTTAATATGCCGTTCTGAATCGACTGGCCTTGTGAGCTAATAATGTGCTCCAGGACTTCTGGATTGGTCGCCATGAAATTCGATGGCGAAAGCGCGTCCACCATTTGCAAGGTGCTAAACATGATGCGCTGCTTGCTTTTAGCATCGGTCTCTACCGCTTCAGCTAGTTCCATTAAATGCTTGGAGTTCAGCAAGTACATTCCGGCGATCGATTTGCTCCAGGGCGACTGCCATGCGTTGCCTGAAAAGCGCCGATCTTTAATTTCTAAGGCGCCTGGATTGCTCACGAAAGCAGCCAACTCAGTCATGTAGTGCTTTTGGATTTCAGACAAACGCTCGGGCGGAATTAATGCCATATGTTGCGGTGCCAAACTTGGCGACTTCCCAGACGGTATTCCAGTAAACATGCGGTTCTCTATTCTTATGGTGGCAAGCTGTACAAGATTGCTGCACATACACATTCTCGTTTGAATGTGGCTCAAGGGTTATAAGCACTAACCCTAGCCCCATGGCTAATTACTTGCGATGCTGACCGCCTTATTGGCGCCAAATAAAAGCCGCAAACCGTCCAGAGTGGCCGTCGCGGCGATGGGAAAAGAAGTGAGTTTGATCGCGTACCGTACACCATTCGCCCCCGTAGATACGGCTTAGGCCCTTACTGGTCAAACGCTGCTGGGCTAATTGATAGAGATTGGCCCAATATTTGCCTGGCCTGCCATCGACGGCCACAAAAGCTGCGGCAGAGCTTGGCAAGGAATGCGTTTGCTCATAGTCCATAAAGGCGCTGCGCACTTCCTCGCCCACCTCAAATGCCTTAGGACCAATAGCGGGGCCAAGCCAAGCAAAATATTGACTGACATCGCTTTCTTTGGCTTTTGCCTGCATGGCATCCACGGTATTTTCTAGTACCCCGCCCAATAAGCCACGCCAGCCTGCGTGGGCAGCGCCAAAAACCCCGCCATCCGAACTCGTGATCAAGACCGGCAGGCAATCCGCTGCCATGACCGTGAGAATGGTATTGCTCTTGGTGGCTACAGCCGCATCGGCCTCAATCACCGCCTCTGGCAAAACCTGATCTGCATCCCAAACCCGGGTACCGTGGACCTGCTTAAGCCAAACGGGCTCGGCAGGCATTAAGGCTTTCACCCGCGCTCTATTTTCGCTAACAGCAAGGGGGTCATCGTTGACGTAGCGCCCCAGGTTGAGGCTATCAAAGGGCGCTTTACTAACGCCGCCGCTACGTGTGCTACAAAACGCCTTAATTTGATTTGCTACTGGCCAGGCCGGCATCAATATCGGCAGTCCGCCCATCATTTGGAATGAACTAGTGGCCTCACTCATGATGGATCTAGTGATTCCAATTTAGGCTCGCAAGGTAAATCATCGGCAGTCATACCAATAGTTGGCAACAGAGCCAGTAAATCATCTGGCGGTAAGCGATACCACTGGATCAATTGATTGCTATCTGGATGAATCAGACTTAAAGCGTAGGCATGCAAGGCTTGGCGCTGCAAGGGTAACTCTTTGGACACATTCGGCGCTTTCTTGCGATAAACCGGATCGCCCAAGAGGGGGAATCCCAACGACTCCAAATGCACCCGAATTTGATGGGTGCGTCCTGTTTCTAGGCGGCATTCTAAGAGCGATACGGGCACTTCTCCAAAGCGACCATTGGCCAATCGACGGTAAAGCGTAATTGCAGGTTTGCCCTGAATCGAATGCACTGCCATTTTGAGGCGGTCACGTTGATCGCGGGCTACCATCGCCTGGATTTTTCCTTGGGCTGCTGGCGTTCCCCATACCCATGCAAAATAGCGACGCCCTACTGTGCGCTCTTGCAACTGGCGCACCAATGCTGTTTGCGCGATATCGGTTCGCGCCACCACCATCAGGCCCGAGGTATCTTTATCAAGCCGATGCACAATACCTGCGCGCGGTAACTGCGCGAGTTCAGGGTAACGAAACAACAAACCATTGAGGAGCGTCCCAGACCAATTGCCTGCGGCGGGATGCACCACTAACCCCACGGGTTTGTTAATTACGATTAAGGCACTGTCTTCATGCACCACATCGAGGGGAATATCCTCTGCCTCGAAGGCAAACTGCTCGGGCATTTCTTGTGGGTAGACTTTGACGCTCTCACCACCCCGTAAAAGGTAACGGGCTCGCATTATCTTGCCATCGACCGTTACAGCCCCAGCCTCGACCCAGGTTTTGAGGCGATTTCGAGAATAATCGGGTAAAGCGCCTGCTAAAACCTTATCTAGGCGCTCGCCAGATGCCTCCCATGGAATTTCTAAGGCAATGAAATCCTCTTCATCGATATAATCAATTGGATTCGAATCTGGAGTTATCGGCAATGCCACGCGTGAAGTACCTATCTGAAGTAACAGCCGACAGTGTAAGGCCTACAAACGTAAGCCCGAATGGTTTGCCTCTCTCTTCTCGCATCAGCACCGTGCTGCTGGGTTTTGCCTTAATTGCTACCCTATTGATTAGCGGTTGCGCGAGCGATGGCAATAAAGACGAGACCGATGGCTGGTCTGAGACCAAGTTGTATAGCGAAGCCACTGAAAAACTCAAAGACAATGATTTTGCAAAATGCGGCACCTATTTTGAAAAGCTCGAAGCGCGTTTTCCATTCGGACCCTACTCCCAGCAGGCTCAAATCAATGCCGCCTACTGTTACTGGAAAGCCAGCGAACAGGCGCAAGCCTTGGTTGCGGTCGATCGCTTCATTAAGCTCCACCAAGGCAGTCCCAATCTGGATTACGCCTTCTATCTCAAAGGCTTGATTACCTTTAACGATGATTTGGGATTTTTAGGCAAGTTCACAGGCCAAGATTTAAGCGAGCGCGATCCCAAAGCAGCGCGCGAAGCATTTGAAGCGTTTAAGGTTGTTGTCGATCGCTTTCCAAACAGCAAATACACACCCGATGCACTGGATCGCATGCGCTACATCGTCAACTCCTTAGCGGAGGCCGATGTCATCGTCGCGCGCTACTATTTTCAGCGCGGCGCCTACCTTGCAGCAGCAAATCGTGCTCAACTCGTACTTAAAGACTATGACCGTGCACCCGCAGTAGAAGAAGCGCTTTACATTCTGATTAAGTCATACGAGCGCTTGGGTATGACCGATTTAAGTACAGATGCCATTCGGGTCTTTAAACTGAATTTTCCAGACAGCCAAATGCTAGCCACAGGACAGCGTGCAAAAAAACAGCGCTCGTGGTGGCAGATCTGGAATAGATAACGTTCAGTTATTGTTTCAAGATTTGCGAATCAATTTCACGGGCACTCGGGGTGCTAGCGCGCAGATGAGCTCGTAACCAATCGTGCCGGCAGCGGCAGCAACGGTGTCTGCAGGAACCTTCTGCCCCCATAGCTCCACCTGACTTCCGATCTGCGCATCCGGCGCATTGCGTAAATCAATGGTGATCATATCCATCGAAACGCGACCCGCAATCGGACAGATCACACCGGTACCATTGGTCTGAACCCAAACCGGCGTGCCATCAGGCGCATGACGTGGATAGCCATCTGCATAACCACAGGCAATCACCCCAATTCGCATTGCTTGTGGCGCTGTGTAGCGTCCGCCATAGCCGACATGCTCGCCAGCGGCCAAATGCTGGATATCAATAATTTCACTGGTCAAAGACATGACAGGTTTGAGGTTTGCGTGTGCGATGTCTTCGTGCAGTCCAGTCGGAGATAGTCCGTACAACATGATCCCAGGACGAACCCAATCTCCTAGGGCTGTGCGGTGCCATAAAATCGCCGCCGAATTAGCCAGGCTAGTTTTTCCAGATAAGCCCTCCACTGCCTTACTAAAACAATCCATTTGTTCGCCCACCGTTGGTTTTTGATCGATTGCATCGGCGTTTGCAAAATGGGTCATGTGGTCCACTTGGTGCCCTAGGGCATGCAGGCGATGGTACATATCCCGATAAATCGTAGGGGCAAAACCCAGGCGATTCATTCCCGAGTTCAGCTTTAGAAAGATCCGAATGGCATGCCCTGAATGGGCTGCAAATGCTTCCAGTAAGGTGACCTGCTCTTGGCAATGTACGACTAAATCGCAGTCGAGGGCCAAGGCTTCCGTCAGCTCGTTGGCACTAAAGAGTCCTTCCAGCAGCAAGATGCGCCCTTGCCAGCCCTGTGTTCGTAGCCAATCTGCATCACGCAGATCAAGTAGGGCAAAACCATCGGTATCAGCAAGGCCCTCTAAAACCGACTCTAAGCGATGGCCGTAACCCGCAGCCTTTACGACCGACCAAATCTGCGCCTCTGGAGCAAGCGTACGGACCCGGTTCAAATTGTGTTTAAAGGCCTCAATGTGAATTGATGCCAAAATAGGCCGATTCATAGTTCAAAGCCCTTTCATGTTTTAATGCAGTAAATAACTCGATTGTACGAATGAACCGTAGTTTTTATACCATTATGGCGGCGCAGTTTTTTTCGTCGCTAGCCGATAACGCACTCCTCATTGCGGCTATTGCCCTCCTCATCCAGCTCAATGCTCCGGATTGGATGACCCCATTGCTCAAGCTGTTTTTTGTACTCTCTTATGTCCTACTGGCGGCCTTTGTAGGCGCCTTTGCTGACTCGAGGCCTAAAGGCAACGTGATGTTCATTACCAACACCATCAAGTTTGTGGGTTGTGTTGTGATGCTGTTTGGTAGCCACCCCCTACTCTCCTATGCCATTGTTGGTCTAGGCGCAGCCGCATATTCCCCTGCCAAGTACGGCATTTTGACGGAGTTGCTCCCGCCAGAGCGTTTAGTTGCTGCGAATGGCTGGATTGAAGGCTTAACAGTCGGATCCATCATCTTAGGTACGGTTTTAGGCGGAGTGCTGATCAGTGTTGGCGTCTCATCGCGCTTGCTCAGTTTTGATTTTCCCATCATCGAAACAGGCATAGACTCGCCAGCTGAGGCGGCTATTTTGATCATTATGGTGATCTACATCATCGCCGCTTTAATCAACCTCAAAATTCCGGATACGGGTGCTCGCTACGTAGCCCAAAAGACCAATCCGATTGAGTTGGTTCAGGATTTTGCCCATTGCTTCAGAACCCTGTGGAACGATCGCCTCGGCCAGATATCGCTGGCCGTAACCACCCTATTTTGGGGGGCGGGTGCTACTTTGCAGTTTATTGTTCTTAAGTGGGCTGAGGTTGCGCTAAACATGAGCCTTTCGCAAGGCGCAATCTTGCAAGCCATCTCCGCCTTTGGTGTTGCCGGGGGTGCAATTTGGGCGGCAAGCCGTATTCCTTTAAAGCAATCATTGAAAGTCTTGCCGTACGGAGTAGTGATGGGTATTGGGGTGTGCTTCATGGCCATTTACCACATCGACATGATTCCGCCGATTGTGCTTATGGAATTTGGCAACATGAAACTTACGCTCAATATGATTCCGCCCTATGCGCTACTGATTGCGGTCGGCTGGCTCGCAGGCTACTTTGTGGTGCCAATGAACGCCCTCTTACAGCATCGTGGTCACGTCTTGCTATCGGCAGGCCATTCCATTGCGGTGCAGAACTTTAATGAAAATCTTTCCGTTTTAAGCATGCTGTTGTTGTACGCCTTACTCATCTGGCTTGATGTGCCAATCGCCTATGTCATTACAGGCTTCGGCTTATCAGTCAGCATCATCATGGTATTGATTATGCGCAGGCATGCCCGCAACCAAGCGGAGTATGACTCTATGCATCTCATTGGCGAGAGCAAGCATTAGTAAGGCCAGCACCTTGATTGGTGACTAAAGGCTTTGCAGCACCGAGCGGGCGAGCAATAAATCTTCCCAAAGTAATGCCTTGTCTTGCGGCCTAGCCAAGACTTGCGCTAGCTCCATGGTAGCAATCAAGGGTATTTCGTTTTCGCCATGGATCAATGAATGAATGGATCCACGCAACTCTGTTAGTGGGGCATTTTCACCGCTTAGGCGCTGGGCAGTGGCTGCGCCAAATGCAATCGCGACTACTTGGGCTGTGCTTGCGCCAAGAACAGCGTCTACGTTTACTTTTTGATCCTGCAGACTCCACGCGCTACTCGGCAGACCCAAGACCCTGACTATGTTTTGAAATAATGTAAGTGCATCGCCTTGGGGCTTGGCGCCTATAAAGATCCAGCGCCCATTGACTTCAGGTAGGTATTCAGGCATCTTCGCAGGCGACTCTACCACGCCGTTGGGCTGAACCGGAGGTGAGACTAAGGTATCTTGTGCTGTGGCGTTAGAAGATCGATCAGTCCATTCCGTAATACCCATTTCTTTTAAAAAAGAAGAGCGTGAACTTAAGTTGCTGGATGAAATGGTGCTCATGATGCCTCTAGAGTAAACGATTTCGCCATCACGCTCGCATCTTCACGCCCGCCTGAGACCGCATCGACGGGGTAATAGGCCTTGCGTAGGCCGATAGTGGCAAAGCCCATCTGTTCATACAATTGAATCGCAGCCGTGTTAGAAGGGCGTACTTCCAAAATGATGCGGCTCATCTGTTGCTCTAGCGCAATACCTTCAATCACCTGCATGACGCGTGTGCCAATTCCCTGGCGACGCAATACGGGATCAATTGTGATGTTGAGTAAATGCAATTCGTCCACTGCGGGATATAAAATGCAGTAGCCCCAAAGCGAGGGCCATTGAGTCGATGGGAACGGCGTATCGGCATGCAGAGCAGCACTGATTTCTGGCCGAATACAGTAGGCCCAATGCCCCGCCGTCAGCGAATCCAAAAAATTACCCTGGGTCCATGGATGCTGATGCGAGACGGCCTCTAAGGACATCACCTCCGCCATATCGGAGGGCTGCATCGGCATAAACCGAAGTTTAGTTTGGTTATCGCTAATCATTGCGTGCGCGTATTATTTTGCACTGCGTTCAGCGCTAGTCAGGGCGACTTTATTACGCACGTACAGCGGCTCTAATTGACCCACCTTCACTAACTGGCGATTAGCCAGCATCTCGGCTGCACAGCGCAGGACTCCAGTTGCACTAACGCCCAGGGCCCCGTTTAATTGATCGGCCTGAAATTGGTGAAGAAAACATGTGGAGTACTCGATTATGGCGCTGCCAAAGGCACATTCGCTATTCAGGAATTGGGCATCTTCTGGTTTAGTTAGGTGAATATCACCCAGACGTATAGGCAATTCAGCTTGGAGTTTTAATAATGCTAATTGATCGGGATGATGAGCCTTCATAACACTGTAGTTCGCCCAGTAGACTTCACCCATGCGGGCATCAATCGCAACGGTGAAGTGATGCAGGCCTGTAGCCTTTGCTTCGATCAGGGGATGCGTCAGCGCGCTGGCAGCAATGGCATCCAGGCTCGCGACTGGCGCAACGGGCAAATTAGCAGCAAAGGCTAAGCCTTGAACTACTGCTACCCCTAAGCGAACACCAGTAAAGGCGCCTGGTCCAGTGCCAACGGCAATCGCATCCAAATCACGTAAAGCAACGCCTTCGGTTTTCAGCAGGTCGGTAATCCACGGCAATAGGTGCTGGCTTGCGGATGAGCCAAGTAACTCATGGCGCTGTACGATACGTTCGTCGATCAATAGCGCGACGGAACACCAAGCAGATGAAGTGTCGACTGCCAGTATGCGTTTCAAGAAAACCCCTTAAGCAGACAGCGCTTGAATAATGTCTGGCGGCGCTTGAACCAGTTCAATTAGAACGCCCTCGCCGCCTAATGGAAATTCGTCATTACCCTTGGGGTGAATAAAAATAATGTCATGACCTGCTGCGCCTTTGCGAATGCCGCCAGGGGCAAAACGCAAACCCTTGCTACTGAGCCACGCATGCGCTAATACCAAATCATCTACCCATAACCCAACGTGATTTAGCGGGGTTTGGTGGACTGCGGGTTTTTTTGCAATATCCACGGGCTGCATTAAATCCACCTCAACTTCATGCGCCCCTGTGCCAATTGCACAAATATCTTCATTGACATTTTCACGCTCAGATACATAGGTATCCTTAAAGGCAAAGCCAAGTAAATCAACCCAAAGCGCACGCAAGCGATGCTTATCTTCACCGCCGATGGCGATTTGCTGAATCCCCAAAATGCGAAATGGTCTAGCGCTAGTCATACTTCTACCCTTTACTCAAAACGAATGATGATTTGATCCACTGCCAAGCTTTCGCCCTCATTGGCAAGGATTTCAGAAACGACACCATCCTGCAAAGCAGAGAGGGTATTTTCCATTTTCATGGCTTCAATCGAGGCGAGCTTTTGGCCCGCAATCACATTCTCTCCAACGCGTACCAATAACTTCGTTAAGAGGCCTGGCATAGGCGATAAGACCATCTTCGAGGTATCTGGTGGCAATTTAATGGGCATGCGCGCTTGTAATTCGGCACCAAGGGGACTTAGAACCATGCATTCATATTGCGCTCCATTGAGAACTAAGTGGTAGCGAATACCGCGGCGCTCAACCTGAGCTGAGATCATTTCCAGGCCATTGATAGTGGCATTGAGCACGATTTGCCCAGGGCGCCAGTCGCTAACAATGTCGTAGCGACTAATACCATCTGCCGCCTCAATATAAACCGAGTAAACCCCGTTTTTTAGTTCGACCCGCGCAGGTAAATGAATGGGGTCATCTGCTGAGCCCACACGCTTACCGGTAACCAATACAAAGCGCTTGGCAATTTGCATTTCATGGCCAGGCAGTTGCCCGTCGATCACCTGAATGTACTCGAGGTAGCGCGTGCGCATAAAGGTAGCAAGCGCTGCCAAGCGATACGGGTCTGCTGGTTGCACTGAATCCCGCTTAAAGCCCAGGGGGTACTCTTCGGGAATAAATCCGGTTGTAAAGTCACCAGAAACAAAGCGCGGATGTTGCAAGAGCGCCGCCTGAAACGGAATATTCGAATGAATTCCGCGAATCACAAATTGATTGAGTGCACGGCGCATTTTATGAATGGCATCCATACGATCGCTACCATGAACAATTAACTTGGCGATCATGGAGTCGTAGTACATTGGGATCTCACCGCCTTCGTACACACCGGTGTCGACGCGCACGCCATTATCTTCTACTGGAGGGCGGTATTTAACCAAACGGCCAGTCGAGGGTAAAAAGTTCCGAAATGGATCATCGGCATTAATCCGGCACTCCATTGACCAGCCGTCGAGCTTGATCTGATCCTGTGTAAAGGATAACTTTTCACCGGCAGCAACCCGAATCATTTGCTCGACTAGATCAAGTCCTGTGATCGATTCTGTAACGGGGTGCTCAACTTGCAGGCGGGTATTCATCTCCAAGAAGTAAAACGATTTATCTTTACCGACGACAAACTCCACCGTGCCGGCCGATTGGTAATTGACAGCGCGTGCCAAGGCAACGGCTTGCTCACCCATGGCTTTACGGGTGGCTGGGTCAATAAAAGGCGATGGCGCTTCTTCAATCACCTTTTGGTGGCGTCGCTGAATCGAACAATCGCGCTCCCATAAATACACAATATTGCCGTGCGCATCACCCAGAATCTGAATTTCAATGTGCCGTGGGCCTTCGACAAACTTCTCAATAAACACCCGATCATCACCAAAGCTATTCATGGCCTCGGTTCGGCAAGCGGTAAAACCTTCGAAGGCCTCTTGATCGTTATGTGCAACCCGCAAGCCTTTGCCGCCGCCGCCTGCCGATGCTTTGATCATCACGGGGTAGCCAATGTCTTTGGCAATCTGCACTGCTACTTCTGGAGTATCAATTGCTTCGTTAAAGCCAGGTATCGTATTGACCTTCGCTTCCAGTGCCAGTTTTTTGGATGCGATCTTATCGCCCATAGCAGCAATCGATGCAAATTTAGGCCCGATGAAGACAATGCCCTCTTCTTCACAGCGCCGTGCAAATTGCTCGTTCTCGGATAAAAAACCATAACCCGGATGCACTGCTTGAGCACCAGTCTCTTTGCACGCCTGAATGATTCGATCCATTACTAAATAGGATTCACGCGATGGCGCAGGCCCAATGCAGACTGCTTCATCTGCGAGCTGGACATGCCTTGCTTCTCGATCGGCTTCAGAAAAAACAGCAACCGTCTGTATACCCATACGTTTAGCTGTTTTAATCACACGGCACGCAATCTCGCCCCGGTTAGCAATCAATATCTTTTTAAATAAGGTAGTTTTCATGTGATCTTGCCTATCCATTACAGGGGAATATTGCCGTGTTTGCGCTCAGGATTTTTTAAGTCCTTGTCTTTGAGCATGGCCAGTGATCGGGCTATGCGCTTGCGCGATTCGTGCGGCAAAATGACATCGTCAATGTAACCGCGTCGGCCGGCTACAAAGGGATTGGCAAACTTGGCTTTGTATTCTGCTTCGCGCGCCGCGATTTTTACTGCGTCGCTTTTTTCTTCACGGAAGATAATTTCAACAGCCCCTTTGGGGCCCATGACCGCAATCTCAGCCGACGGCCAAGCAAAATTGACATCACCGCGCAAATGCTTTGATGCCATCACATCATAGGCACCGCCATAGGCTTTACGTGTAATTAAGGTTACCTTAGGGACCGTGCAATCTGCATAGGCGTAGAGTAATTTGGCACCGTGCTTAATAATGCCGCCGTATTCTTGTACAGTACCCGGCATAAACCCAGGTACGTCTACTAGGGTTACAACGGGAATATTGAAGGCATCGCAAAAACGTACAAAACGGGCAGCCTTAATTGATGCTTTGATATCCAAGCAGCCAGCCAAAACCAGCGGCTGATTGGCGACAATGCCAATAGTTTGTCCTTCTACCCGGCCAAAGCCAATCAAGATATTCTTGGCGTAATCGGGTTGCAACTCAAAGAACTCGGCATCGTCTGCAATCTTACGAATCAGCTCATGCATGTCATACGGTTGATTGGGATTAGCGGGGACCAGCGTATCGAGCGAATAGTCGGGCGCCTCATCACGCCGAGCAGAGCGCAGTATTGGCGGCTTTTCTTTATTGGAAAGAGGTAAATAATTAAAAAAGCGGCGCAAGACCATGATTGCTTCCACATCATTTTCGAATGCCAAATCACAGACACCTGACACCGTGGAATGGGTTACAGCGCCACCCAGTTCTTCCGCAGTAATGTCTTCATGGGTTACGGTTTTAACCACTTCTGGGCCCGTAACAAACATATAGGAGCTGTCTTTGACCATGAAAATAAAGTCAGTCAATGCCGGTGAATAGACCGCGCCGCCAGCGCATGGCCCCATGATCAAGGAGATTTGCGGTATGACACCGGAAGCAGTCACATTACGCTGAAAGATATCGGCATAGCCACCCAAGGATGCCACCCCCTCCTGAATGCGGGCGCCCCCCGAATCATTCAGGCCGATGACTGGAGCGCCGACCTTCATGGCCTGATCCATGATTTTGCAAATCTTTTCGGCATGGGCTTCAGATAATGAACCCCCAAGAACCGTAAAGTCTTGAGAGAACACAAAGACCAGACGTCCGTTGATCATGCCGTAACCCGTTACGACTCCATCGCCAGGTACCGTTTGATCTGCCATGCCAAAATCGGCGCAGCGGTGCTCGACAAACATATCCCACTCTTCAAAGCTACCAGCATCTAAGAGTAGTTCAATGCGCTCACGAGCGGTTAGCTTGCCTTTACTATGCTGTGCTTGGATACGCTTTTGTCCGCCGCCCAGGCGCGCGAGCTCACGCTTGGCTTCGAGTTGTTGGATGATGTCTTGCATACTGACTCCTTAGAAAGGGCTGTGGCCCATTGCCTCGAGTAAGCGCCTGGCGGCAACTGAGGGGGCAATGGTTCCGAGATTGACTGCACTACTCAGCTCAGGCAGCAAGGCCTGAACCGCGGGATGGTTTTTAAACGCACTTTTGAGGCCAGCATCGATACGCTCCCACATCCAGGAGCCGGCCTGCAGTTGACGCCGGGCAGCTAATCGACCATTAGCTGTTTGCAGTTTCTGGAAGTGCAGAATATGATCCCACAAATCAGTGACCCCCGTTCCTTGCAATGCGGATAAGGACATCACCATGGGATGCCAGTAGTCGGCATCATGGGTAGCGTGATCTGGATTGCCCTGAAAGCCCAACAAACGCAATGAACTCGTAATAAATGCTTGAGCGCGCATGGCTGCATTGGGATCAATGTCGGCTTTATTGATCACAATCAAGTCAGCTAACTCCATCACCCCTTTTTTAATTGCTTGCAAGTCATCGCCTGCATTGGGTAATTGCAAGAGTAAAAATAAATCTGTCATACCAGCAACGGCGATTTCGCTTTGGCCAACGCCCACCGTTTCTACAATTACCACGTCATGCCCTGCAGCCTCGGCTACCAATAGTGCCTCACGGGTTTTTTCAGCAACGCCGCCCAGTGTTCCAGAAGACGGGCTAGGACGAATAAATGCGCTTTCATGAATCGATAAGCGTTCCATCCGGGTCTTATCACCCAAAATTGATCCGCCCGATAGGCTTGAGGACGGATCGATTGCCAGAACAGCTACGCGGTGACCGCGCTCAATCAAATAGAGTCCCAGTGTTTCAATCAAGGTTGACTTCCCTACGCCTGGAACGCCTGAAATCCCTAATCGAAATGACTTGCCAGTCTTTGGAAGCAAGGCATTGAGTAATTCATCTGCGCGCTTGCGATGATCCACGCGCGTTGACTCTAATAGGGTAATGGCCTTGGCTAAAGCGCGGCGCTGTACTGGCCCTGGTGGACCCGTAATTGCATCAAACAAGGCTTGATCAGCGGCAGGCAGCATGGCGAATTAGAGCGGCTTTGCCTGTTTGCGAATTTGCTCAAGCACGTCTTTGGCAGAAGCTGGAATGGGAGTACCAGGCCCATAGATACCCTTGACGCCTGCCTCATACAAGAAGTCATAATCCTGTCTCGGTATGACGCCACCGACAAACACAATAATGTCATCGGCGCCCTGCTTACGCAATTCAGCGATGATCGCCGGCACCAAAGTTTTGTGACCCGCCGCTAAGGTAGAAATCCCCAATGCATGGACGTCATTTTCAATCGCCTGGCGTGCGCACTCTTCTGGCGTTTGAAAGAGCGGCCCAATATCGACATCAAAGCCCAGATCCGCAAATGCCGTTGCGACGACTTTTGCGCCGCGATCATGGCCATCTTGACCCAGCTTGGCAATCATCACACGGGGCCTGCGTCCAAAATCAGTTGCGAACTCTGCAAGTTCCCCTTTGAGTTTTTCCCAGCCTTCGGCTGAATCATAAGCAGCTGCATACACACCGGTCACCTTTTGCGTATCGGCGCGATGGCGCCCGTAGATTTTTTCTAAAGCATCCGACACTTCACCGACGGTGGCGCGCAAGCGCATTGCTGCGACTGCTAACTCCAATAAATTGCCGGTGTGATCTTCTGCCGCCTTGGTCAGCGCCTCGAGTGCAGCCGCTACTTTCTTACTATCACGCGATGCCTTAATCGAATTGAGGCGTTCGATTTGATTGATACGTACTTTGTCATTATCAATCATTAAGACATCGACTAATTCCTCTTTGTCCAGCTTGTACTTATTGACGCCCACAATCACATCGGCACCCGAATCAATTTTGGCTTGCTTTTCAGCAGCAGCGGCTTCAATTTTGAGCTTAGCCCAACCGCTTTCAACCGCTTTAGTCATACCGCCCATGGCATCAACTTCGAGGACAATTTCCCATGCTTTATCGGCCATCTCCTGCGTCAGGTTTTCCATCATGAAGGAGCCCGCCCAGGGATCTATCACGCTGGTGATGTGGGTTTCTTCTTGCAAAATTAACTGGGTGTTGCGTGCAATGCGACTCGATATTTCAGAAGGCAAGGCAATGGCCTCATCAAATGAATTGGTATGCAGGGATTGGGTGCCACCAAAGACTGCCGCCATCGCTTCAACAGTGGTACGCACCACATTGTTATAGGGATCTTGTTCGGTCAAGGACCAACCCGAGGTCTGGCAATGGGTTCGCAGCATCAGCGATTTTGGATTTTGCGGATTGAATTCCTTCATGATGCGCCACCACAGCAAACGGGCGGCGCGGAGTTTTGCAACCTCCAAGTAGAAGTTCATGCCGATCGCAAAAAAGAAAGATAGCCGCCCGGCAAAACCGTCGACATCCAAGCCCTTAGCTAAGGCGGTTTTAACGTACTCTTTGCCATCGGCCAAGGTGAAGGCAAGCTCTAATACTTGATTAGCCCCAGCCTCTTGCATGTGGTAACCCGAGATCGAGATCGAGTTGAACTTGGGCATGTGCTGTGCGGTGTATTCAATGATGTCGCCAATGATGCGCATCGATGGCTCAGGCGGGTAGATGTAGGTATTGCGCACCATGAACTCTTTCAGAATGTCATTCTGAATCGTCCCCGAAAGCTGAGCCTGACTTACGCCTTGCTCTTCGCCCGCAACAATGTAGCCAGCAAGGACTGGCAGCACAGCACCATTCATGGTCATGGAGACCGAAACAGTATCAAGCGGAATTCCATTAAAGAGGATCTTCATGTCCTCGACGGAATCAATTGCTACCCCAGCCTTACCCACATCGCCAGTTACGCGAGGGTGATCCGAATCGTAGCCCCGATGGGTTGCTAAATCGAATGCCACAGAAACACCTTGGCCGCCGGCAGCGAGTGCTTTACGGTAGAACGCATTGGATTCTTCTGCGGTGGAGAAGCCCGCGTATTGACGGATAGTCCAAGGCCTTACTGCATACATGGTGGCTTGCGGCCCCCGCACAAACGGCTCAAAACCAGGTAAGGTATTGGCATACGGAAGATGGGCAGTATCAGCAGCGGTATACAAAGCTTTCACATGAATGCCATCGGGTGTATTCCAGCCCAACGCGTCGGTATTCCCTTTGGGAGCGGATTTCTGGGCTGCTTTTTCCCAATCGCTTAATTCCACCTCCTTGGAATCAGGCCATTGACTGGGTTTTGTGTTCGATGAACTCATTCAACTCACTCCTCTTTGCTGTATTGCATTGCGCATTTCATTTTCGCTATTTTGCTTGACAAATGGGCTTCTGTCTAAATATTGTATACATAATTATGAATACAAATTATTTAAAAGCCCATGAATTTAAGCAATAAACCCCTTTATCACGAGGTTGCAGAGCGACTGCGCACGCAAATATTTGCCCATGATTTACCACCAGGCAGTTGGCTTGACGAACAAAGCTTAGCGGTGGAATTCGGCATTAGCCGCACACCGATGCGTGAGGCCATCAAAGTATTGGCTTCGGAGGGTCTTGTGACCATGAAGCCCCGCCGCGGGGCCTACGTCACCGAGGTTAAACGCCAAGACTTGGAGCAAATATTTGCAGTTTTAGCCCAATTAGAAGGGTTTGCCACTAAGGAAGTGGCAACGAAAGCTACTGAAGCCCAGTTAAATCAGTTGGATGATTTGCACCTCAAGCTAGAAAAAGCCGCCGCAGACCGGGATGTAGAGCAATTTTTTGAGATCAATGTCCGCTTTCATGAGCTGATAATGGACATTGCCGGAAATCGCTGGATGAATGGGGTTATTGCTGACCTGCGTAAAGTGCTTAAACTACAGCGCAGGGATTCATTGGGGCGCTCAGGGCGATTACAAAGTGCCTTAAATGAGCACCGTAACATACTGAAAGCATTAATAAAAAGAGACGGTATTGCCGCACAAGAGGCGATGCATGCACATTTAGCACGCGGACTCGAGGCTACGCGCCAAGCGGTGCTTGACTAATTACTTCCGTATCACCATGCTGCCGGGCAATGAGGCAATGTAGGCTGCCATATTGCGTAAATCCGCATCACTATATTGGGTCACTTGGGACGCCATTACGGCATTCTTACGACCAAAATTAGGATTGTTAGCAACCTGATAGGATTTCAAGGAATAGTACAAATAATCAGCGTACTGGCCTGCAAGCTTGGGGTAAGCCGGAATGACGGGTTCATTCAAGTTGGCGCCGTGGCAGGCTGCGCAATTGTTCTTTTCAACCAGTTCTTTGCCTTTGGCCAGATTGGATGCCTGAGCAAGGCCAATGCTGGAAAGTAAAAAAGAAATAAGGAGTGCGATTTTCATAAATAGGCCTCTAAATCGGAATTACTTCAGGGGGTTCTGGGGTGAAGTCGCATTTTGTGCGGCGTAATACTCGCTAACGTCAGCCATGTCCTGTGGAGTCATGCTGCCCGCAATCGAGCGCATGGTGGGGTGCTTGCGCTCACCTGATTTGTACGCCTCAAGCGAAGCATAGATATAGGCGGCATTTTGTCCGCCAATCTTAGGAACACGATAGACCAGAGGATAGTCCGCGCGGTACTCTGGAATGGAATGGCAACCAGAACACAACCAGACCTTGGCTTGGCCAGCAGCCGCCGAGCCCTTGACGTCTTGCGCTTGGACACTAACGGTTGCAGAAAATAGTCCTGCAAACACGGTAGCCGATAACAAGGGAAGCGAACGGAATAAGGATGTATTTTTCATGTAAATCATCAATTAAAAAATGATTAATATTAAGTTTGTGCCATTATAGCGGAGACAATCTGAGCGTCATTTTTACACCATTTGCAACGATTTTGCCCTCCCCCTTTATCCCTATGGAAGCCCATTAAATACATGCCTACCGAAACCATTGCCGCCCGCTTAAAAAGCCTCGGAATCGAGCTTCCTCCTGTTGCTAGCCCAGCCGCAGCATACGTGATGGCCGTCAGCAGCGGCTCCACCGTCTTTCTATCGGGGCATATTGCCAAAGAAAATGGGAAGCCCTGGGTTGGTAAATTGGGCCTAGACATGGACACCGCTAGCGGCAAAGCTGCGGCACGCTCGATTGCAATTGATCTGATGGCTACCCTGCAATCGCACCTAGGATCGCTCGACCGCGTTAAGCGGATTGTAAAAGTAACGGGGTTAGTCAACTCAACCGACCTCTTTACTGAGCAGCATCTAGTAATAAATGGCTGCTCCGAGCTTTTATTTGAAGTATTTGGCGAAGCCGGTAAACATGCCCGCAGTGCATTTGGGGTAATTCAGATACCGCTCGGCGCCTGTGTTGAAATTGAACTCATCGCCGAGATTGAGTAAGGCCCAGCAGAAAGCGGCAACTTAATTTGAGCTCAGCTTTCCATCTTTTAAGCGGGGCTCTAAGTAATGTCCCTTGCGCGCGCGATTGCCAGCAAACGATTTCAAAGTTTTGCTATCCAAACTTAATTGCGACGGCTTCCCTGCTCGGCCAGCGCCAAAATACGTTGCGCCATCGGGGCCAACTGCAATGGCGGATGAAAGACATTCTTTGTCTTCGAGACCCATCAAAATAACGCCCTTACCACCTGTAGGTAATCGTTTGAGCTCAGTCAGGGGGAACACTAATAAACGGGCACTTTCAGAGAGGCAGGCAACCTGTTTCATGCCGGGGCGCACCTTACTTACGCCCAATGGCGCGTCGCCAGCACTAAACGAACTGTCGACGCCAATAAACGACTTACCTGCTTTGTTGCGCGTGAGCATATCGGCCACATTCGCCAAAAATCCATTGCCTGCCCGCGTAGAAATCAACACCAAATCATCTACTTGACCTGCGTAATAGGCTACCATTTGTGAACCGGCCGCAAGATTAATAAAACTGGTAAGAGGGGCGCCATCGCCACGCGCGCCAGGCAGGTCACTCACAGGCACGGTATAAACGCGGCCATCACTACCAAATCCCTGCATCACATCTACGGTGCGGCATTCGTAGGTCGCATACAGCGCATCGCCGGATTTAAAGGAGAATTGCTGGGCATCGTGTTCATGCCCTTGGCGTACCCGCACCCAGCCTTTTTGCGACACAATCACCGTTACCGGTTCATCAATCACTTTCGTTTCGGCAATTGCGCGCTTGTCCTCTTGAACGATGGTTCGGCGCTCATCACCGAATTCTTTCGCATCGGATTCAATCTCTTTAATGATGCGTTTCCGTAAGGTCGAATCATTCTGTAAGAGGCCATCTAAATCCGCTTTTTCCGCCTGCAACTCGGCCAATTCTTGCTCGATCTTGATTGCTTCAAGGCGAGCTAATTGACGTAAGCGAATCTCTAAAATGTCTTCGGCTTGGCGATCGCTCAGCTTAAATGCCGTAATCAGATCCGCTTTTGGCTCATCGCTATTGCGAATGATCTTAATTACCTTGTCGATATTCAGCAGAATGATCTGACGACCTTCCAGAATATGAATACGGGCATTCACCTTCGCCAGGCGATGTTCCGTGCGACGCGTTACCGTTGCCACCCGGAAAGCGACCCACTCGGAAATAATGTCTTTTAAATTCTTTTGCCGCGGCCGACCATCATTACCAATCATCACCAGATTAATCGGTGCATTGGACTCAAGCGAGGTATGGGCTAGCAGTAAATTAACGAAATCATTGACTTCCACATTTTTACTCTTGGGCTCAAATACCAAACGCACTGCAGCGTCTTTGCTGGATTCGTCACGCACGCAATCGAGTACGTTCAAAATACTGGCTTTGACGTTACTTTGATCCGGCGTTAATGATTTTTTCCCTAATTTAATTTTGGGATTGGTCAGCTCTTCAATTTCTTGCAGCACCCGCTGGGTTGATGTCGCAGGCGGTAATTCATTCACCACAATCTGCCATTGGCCCCGCGCCAATTCCTCTACCGACCAACGTGCCCGCACCTTAAGGCTGCCGCGACCAACTTCGTAAATCTGGGCAATATCGCTTGCCGATGAAATGATCTGTCCGCCGCCAGGAAAATCAGGGCCCTGAACAATCGCCAATAAATCAGCCGTGCTCATATTGGGAGATTTCATTAGGGCTATTGCAGCAGCAGCCACTTCGCGCAAATTATGCGATGGAATTTCAGTGGCCATGCCCACAGCAATGCCTGAGGCACCATTCAGTAAAACAAAGGGCAAACGCGCCGGTAACAACTTAGGCTCCTGAAACGAGCCATCATAGTTAGGCGCAAATTCAACCGTACCCTCATCGATTTCACTGAGGAGTAAATGGGTTGCAATCTTGGTTAGGCGCGCCTCGGTGTAACGCATTGCGGCAGCCCCATCGCCATCGCGTGAGCCAAAGTTACCTTGCCCATCAATCAGGGGGTAACGCAGGGAGAAACTTTGAGCCAATCGAACCAAGGCATCGTAAGCCGATTGATCGCCATGCGGATGAAACTTACCAAGCACATCACCAACTACGCGGGCACTTTTGACTGGCTTGGCGTCAGAGCGTAAACCCATTTCACTCATCGAAAACAGAATGCGGCGCTGCACTGGCTTTTGACCATCGGCTACTTCTGGCAAGGCGCGGCCCTTCACCACACTAATGGCGTAATCTAAATAGGCCCGCTCGGCATAGACTGCCAGCGTTAATCCATCGCTTCCGTCGCCATCCATGCTGTCGGATGATCCACGTGGTGGAGTGGGAGGTAAATTAGAATTTGAGCCAATGGCTTCGATAGCAAACAAATCCGCTTGCTCTTGCATGCTAGGGGCTTTATTTGGTTTGCGCGTTGCCATTAAATATCTGCCTCCACTTCATTGCCACGCTCTTCTAGCCAATCCCGCCTGGCGCCCGATTCGGATTTACCCATCAGCATGTCCATGGTTTTATAAGTGTCTTGCTCGCTCATGATGCCTAAAGTAACGGGGAGCAAGCGCCGAGTATCGGGATTCAAGGTGGTGTCCCACAGCTGCTCCGCACTCATCTCGCCAAGGCCTTTGAAGCGCGAAATTTGCCATGCGTTATCGCGAACACCATCTTTACGCAATTTGTCCTCGATCGCATTGAGTTCACTGGCATCCAAGGCGTATATTTTTTGTGCCGGTTTTTTGCCGCGTGCAGGCGCATCCACCCGAAACAGTGGTGGTCTTGCAATGTACACATGTCCGGCATCCAGCAGCTTTGGAAAGTGTTTATAGAATAAGGTGAGCAATAAAACCTGAATATGGGAGCCATCTACATCGGCATCAGACAGAATGCAAATCTTACCGTAGCGTAAATTGGATAAATCAGGCGCATCATTTAGGCCGTGGGGATCGACGCCGATCGCAACCGCAATGTCGTGCACCTCATTGTTCGCAAACAAGCGATCGCGCTCTGCCTCCCAGGTATTAAGGACTTTGCCGCGTAGCGGCAATATAGCCTGGTACTCTTTGTTACGACCCATTTTGGCTGAACCGCCTGCAGAGTCACCTTCGACTAAAAAGAGTTCGTTCAGTGCAATGTCTTGGCTCTCGCAATCCGTTAACTTGCCTGGCAATACGGCAACCCCAGATGATTTTTTCTTCTCTACCTTTTGTCCGGCGCGGGTTCTGGCTTGGGCTTGTTTGATAACGAGTTCGGCTAATTTACGGCCATAGTCCACGTGCTGATTCAGCCAAAGCTCTAAGGCGGATTTAGAAAAGCTAGACACTAAGCGGACTGCGTCGCGTGAATTCAAACGCTCTTTAATTTGCCCCTGGAACTGGGGATCAAGTACCTTAGCGGACAAAATGAACGAAGCACGGGCAAAAACATCCTCGGGCATCAACTTCACGCCCTTGGGTTGCAAGGCATGCATTTCAATAAAGCCTTTAACGGCATTGAATAAGCCTTCGCGTAAGCCACTCTCATGCGTACCACCAGCCGGCGTCGGAATTAAATTCACATAACTTTCGCGCACGGGTGCGCCATCTTCGGTCCAGGTCACGACCCAGGCAGCGCCCTCGCCTTCCGCAAAGGTATCTTCATCGGCGTTCCCAGTGGCGTATTGCTCAGACTCAAATGCAGGAATCACTTCGGCGCTGTGGCCTGCTTGGGCTAGGGCCTCATTAAGGTAGCCGCGCAAGCCTTGCGCGTATTGCCAAGTTTGGGTCTCGCCGCTTTTTTCTTGAATCAAAGTCACTTTGACCCCTGGCAACAAGACTGCCTTGGAACGCAGTAAGCGAATTAGATCGGCCATCGGAATAGCGCCGCTATCGAAATATTTACTATCAGGCCATGCCCGCACACGGGTACCATGGGCCTTATCGCCTTTATCAGCCGGCTTGGTTTTGAGTTTCTCAATCACATTTCCGTCGGCAAAGCTCAAAGTAGATATTTGTCCCTCACGCCACACAGTAACGTCTAAGCGTTTGGATAAGGCATTCGTAACCGAGACGCCGACGCCGTGGAGTCCACCGGAGAAGGCATACGCTCCGCCACTGCCTTTTTCAAACTTACCGCCTGCATGCAACTGAGTGAAGACAATTTGCACTACCGGTAGTTTTTCAGTGGGATGCATCCCCACCGGAATACCGCGGCCATCGTCCTCAACACTGACGCTACCGTCAGCATGCAAGGTGACCATGATTTGCTTGCCAAAGCCACCGAGCGCCTCATCGGAAGCGTTATCCAGCACCTCTTGGATGATGTGGAGTGGGTTATCGGTCCTGGTATACATTCCAGGACGCTGACGAACAGGTTCAAGTCCTTTGAGGACCTGAATCGACGATTCGCTGTATTCGGTGGTTTTACGGGTTGCCATGCGCAGAAATTGTAGTCATGTCTGGGATTAGCCTCTTTTTTTACCGCTACATGGGCTTTGCTTGCGTATTTAAAGACCCTCTTTGGCCCCTGCGACGGATTTTTGGCTCATCCATGCCAAAATTGCGATATGGGTGCACTTAGTCATATTCGAGTTTTAGACCTCAGTCGGGTTCTTGCTGGGCCATGGTGCGCGCAAAATTTAGCGGATTTAGGTGCAGACGTCATCAAAGTCGAGCGCCCACACGTAGGGGACGATACTCGCCACTGGGGGCCTCCTTTCGCAAAAAACCCGCAAGGCGAAGACACGGCAGAGGCAGCCTACTTCATCTCGATTAACCGCAATAAACGCTCGATTACCGTGGATATCAGCGCCCCTGAGGGTCAAGATATCATCCGCGAGCTCGCCCGAGAGTCCGATGTGGTGATCGAAAACTACAAAGTGGGTCAATTAAAAAAATACGGGCTCGACTACGACAGCCTGAAGTTACAAAAACCCGATCTGATTTACTGCTCGGTGACCGGCTTTGGCCAGACAGGGCCTTATGCCCAGCGTCCTGGCTATGATTTTATTATTCAAGGCCTTGGCGGCTTTATGAGCGTAACTGGTGAAGCCGATGATTTTCCGGGCGGCGGCCCACAAAAGGCCGGGGTTGCGATTGTAGATTTATTTACCGGGATGTACGCTAGCTCTGCTATTTTGGCCGCGGTCATTCATCGCGATCGATCTGGCGAGGGTCAATACATTGATATGGCTCTACTGGACACCCAAATTACGATGATGGCCAATATCTCGAGTAATTATTTGTGTACTGGCGTTGCACCGCGACGCTGGGGCAATGCCCACCCCAACATTGTGCCGTACCAAACTTTTCCAACCTCGGATGGCTGGATGATTATTGCGGTTGGCAACGATAAGCAATTTCGTCAATTTGTAAAGGCTGGTGGCGAAGAAGATTTAGCAGACGATACTCGCTTCGCCGACAACCCATCACGCGTTGCACATCGCTCAATCCTAGTCCCGCTTCTAACTGAAATGACCAAGCGCAAAAGCAAAGCCGATTGGATTGCTACTTTAGAAAAAGTTAACGTACCCTGTGGACCGATCAATGATTTAGAAGAAGTGTTTGCAAACGAGCAAGTCGTCTCGCGCCAAATTGAAATGCAACTGCCACACCCCACTGCCGGCACCATGAAATTGGTTAACAGCCCCATGAGATTATCCGCAACCCCCGTCGAAGTGCGCATGGCACCACCCACATTAGGGCAACACACCGATGAAGTACTGCGCGAGCGCCTAGGCCTGAGTACAGAACAAATCGCCGCATTACGAAACAAGCAGGCTATTTAGGCACTTCATCGCATGCCAGGCCAATTTCACAGCGGGTCACTGCCGCTCAAACAGGTTCTGATTTATGGCGGTCTGCTCGTTACCCTATCGATGGGTATTCGCCATGGCTTTGGATTATTTAATTTACCCATCACCGCTGCCAATGGATGGGATCGCGAGACTTTTGCCCTTACTATTGCCCTGCAAAATTTAGTGTGGGGTGCGCTGCAGCCCGTTACGGGCGCACTCGCTGATCGCTTTGGCGCTTTTCGCATCATGCTGGCCGGTGGCATCCTTTATGCCTTGGGTTTGGTGGGCATGGGTCTGTCAACCGATATTCTTCCGTTCACAGTCGCGGGCGGTCTCTTGATTGGCTTAGCCCAAACCGCCACCACCTACAGCGTAGTCTATGGAATTTTAGGTCGCAATGTAACTGCTGAAAAACGGGTTTGGGCAATGGGAGTTGCGGCGGCAGCCGGGTCCTTTGGTCAGTTTCTGATGATTCCGGTGGAGCAGGGCTTGATAACGTATTTTGGTGCTGCAGACGCATTACTGCTGCTGGGTTTAATGGCTACATTTATGCTGCCGATTGCCCTTAAGCTTAGGGAGCCCGCGGGGTCATCCCATTTGCAATTGGGCAATCAAACCATTGCAGAGGCGCTGCGTGAGGCTATGCATAACCGTAGCTTTCAGTTGCTCACCATGGGTTATTTTGTTTGCGGCTTTCAGGTGGTATTTATTTCAGTGCATCTGGCGCCTTACCTCAGCGATCTATCTAAGGCAGTACCATCGGTTGGCTCACCCGCAGTCGCTAGTACTGCTCTTGCCTTGATTGGTCTCTTTAATGTGTTCGGCACATTTTATGCAGGCGTCTTGGGCCAGCGTTTTCCAAAGCGTTATTTACTCTCGGGCATCTACGCGAGCCGCGCTGTTGCCATTGCCCTCTTTGTATTGATGCCAATCACGCCCTTTTCAACTTACCTCTTTGCTGCGGTGATGGGATTTCTGTGGCTCTCGACCGTACCCCTTACCAATGCCATCGTGGCGCAGATTTTTGGGGTGAAGTACCTGAGCATGCTCTCTGGTCTGGTTTTCTTTTCGCATCAGCTGGGGAGTTTTGGTGGCGCCTATTTTGGTGGCCTTTTATATGATCGCACTGGCACTTATGATTTGGTATGGATGATTGCAATTGGCCTGGGTATTTTTGCTGCGTTGATTAATTTGCCGATTCAAGAGCGTGCTATTGGGCGCCCTCAGTCAATTTAATTAGGCCTCCTGGCAAACATGCGATGGCTGGTTACAATTCAGCATGCGCCATCTGTTTATTCAGCCCCTTCGAAAACGACGATGGCAGGGGCTTGCTCTTTTCACCCTCGCTCTTACTGTACTTGCCCTTACATTTATGGCTTACTTTAGGCCAGATATGATGGTTGCTTTAACGAATACAGTTTGGGCGCTGTGCGGTTTTTAACAGTCTGCTTTTAACGCCATTACTCGCCGTAGCACAATGGATAGTGCACATGCCTCCTAAGCGTGGGATACAGGTTCGATTCCTGTCGGCGGGACCACCGTATTATTTATAAGTGAGTGTTGCTGCATTCCAAAAGGATTTTAAAAGTCAATCAATTTATTTCATCTAAAGTTATCCACAGCGGATGTGGATAAATTATTAAAAGTGTTCCTAAGTATTGAATATTTATAGGATGAGCTGGCTTGCTTAAAAAATAAGCAGTCTTTTATTCCTCTTTTTTATTTTATTTAGCCATTGACTTTTTATTTTTTAATCATGTTGTAAGTTATTTTTTATTCGATCAAGTGATCGATAAATACGAAAGTAGTCTTAGTTATCGGGCACTGCTATCTGCCAAGTAGAGTTGATTTTCTCGTACACTAATGTCACATGAATGCACTCACACCCAGCACCTTGGCAGCCCTAGAGGAAATGCTCCAGAACACAGCACGCTCTGTACCTGCGGACTATGTGCCAATTTACCTGACGGTTCCATCTGCTAGTCAGTTGGGTCAAACAGTGGGTCACTTACAAGGCGATTTTTTTGCCTTCATCAAGCAATCGCTTCAGGCCAATCCCATCGCCAGCATTTACCTTGAGGCCCAGCGATTGCTCATTAGCGGGGAGCGTCCTGCCCTGCTCAGCCAAACTTGGACTGCTTTAGCCGAACGGATGCGCGAAGGGGGATTTATACCCGGCTGGCGAAATGAGGAATTTGCCTTTTTAGACCAGCAAGGGCACGCCCTATTTCAGCTCGAGCGGGCTGCGTTTCGGACCTTTGGTCTCAAAAGCATGGCCAGTCACATGAATGGCTTTACGGAAAGCGGCCAAATCTGGCTGGGTCGCCGCAGTGAAAACAAGCACATTGATCCGGGTAAGCTGGATAACCTCAGTGCCGGCGGCATTGCTGCCGATGAAACACCCTGGGTTTGCGCCCGCCGTGAATTGTGGGAAGAGGCAGGCATTCCACCGGCAATTGCGGCAGGCATTCAGCCAGCAGGCCGAATGGAAATGCGCAGACCCACACCGCCGCTGGGCTTTCATGCTGAATCCCTGTTTATTTATGACCTCTTCATTCCCAGCAACCTCTTGCCAACGAACCGCGATGGTGAAGTGGCTGGTTTTATAGCGGTTACCCACGGTGAAGCAGCCGCCCGTATTTTGGCCGATGAATTCACGGCAGATGCCGCCTTGGTAACGGCTGATTTTATTTTGCGACGCAACATTAGCTAAGCAGAATCACTTCAGAACACATGAATTAACCATTATTGATTTGTGTCAGCATACCCGTCAGCGTTTCGTGGTTAAATGCTTGCAAGGATGAAACAGGGGTGCCCTCCGTAATTGGTGGCGCTGAGAAAGACCCTATTACCCGATCCAGATAATGCTGGCGTGGGGAGTGTCATCAAAACCGGTACCCGGTTTCGTCCATCTAATAATCAGTTAGGAGATGGATATGAGCACAGACTTAAAAACAAAACCCGTAAAGCCAGAGATTCCAACCCTCAAGAGCCTCGAGCGCGACTTTGGTCAAAAGTTTGCCTATCCGGCATCGACTAAAACGTATTTAGAAGGATCACGCCCCGACATCAAAGCACCGATTCGCATGATTGAGCAGTTATCGACTGCGGTTGGCAAAGAGATGGTCCCGAACCCTCCCGTTCCCGTCTATGACACTTCAGGCCCTTACAGCGATCCAGATATTGTGATTAACCTCGAAAAGGGATTGCCTAAGTTGCGCGCAAGCTGGATTTCAGAGCGCGGCGATACCGTGCAGTTGGCTGGCCCCACATCAGATTATGGTGTTGCTCGCTCCCAAGATGAAGCAACCCAGCACTTGCGTTTTGCCCACATTGGCGCGCCATGCGTTGCTAAGTCTGGTGCCAATGTTAGCCAAATGCATTACGCCCGCCAAGGCATCATTACCCCCGAAATGGAATACGTTGCCCTGCGGGAGTCAATGGGCCTCGAGCAGTTACGTAAAGATCCCCGTTACACCCAATTACTCAAGCAGCACCCGGGTAAAAGCTATGGCGCTAACTTGCCTGAGATCGTGACTCCTGAATTTGTCCGTCAAGAAATTGCTGCAGGCCGTGCGATTATTCCTGCCAACATCAATCACCCTGAATTAGAGCCGATGATTATTGGCCGTAATTTCCGGGTCAAGATTAACGGCAACTTAGGTAACTCGGCAGTAACCTCCTCCATCAATGAAGAAGTCGAAAAGATGGTGTGGTCGATTCGTTGGGGTGCAGACACCATCATGGATCTTTCTACTGGTAAACACATTCACGAAACCCGCGAATGGATTATTCGTAACTCACCGGTACCGATTGGTACCGTACCCATTTACCAAGCCCTGGATAAAACAGGTGGCGTAGCAGAAGACCTCACCTGGGAAATGTTCCGCGACACCTTGGTCGAGCAAGCCGAGCAAGGCGTGGATTACTTCACTATTCATGCGGGCGTATTGCTGCGCTACGTACCACTGACAGCGGATCGCATCACCGGCATTGTGTCGCGCGGTGGCTCGATCATGGCGAAATGGTGCCTCGCTCATCATAAGGAAAATTTCCTTTACACCAAGTTCGATGAAATTTGCGAGATCATGAAAGCCTATGACGTTTCGTTTAGCTTAGGTGATGGTTTGCGCCCTGGCTGCATTGCCGACTCAAATGATGCAGCGCAGTTTGGTGAATTGCATACTTTGGGTGAGCTTACCGCCAAAGCATGGAAGCACGATGTTCAGGTCATGATTGAAGGGCCGGGCCACGTTCCCATGCAGCGCATTGAAGAGAATATGACGGAAGAGCTCAAGCATTGCTTAGAAGCACCCTTCTATACCCTCGGACCACTGATTACCGATATCGCCCCCGGCTACGACCACATCACCAGCGGAATTGGCGCAGCGCAAATTGGTTGGTATGGTACTGCCATGCTGTGCTACGTGACACCCAAAGAGCATTTAGGCTTGCCGGATAAAGAAGATGTGCGTGAAGGCATTATCACCTACAAGATTGCAGCACATGGTGCAGACCTAGCCAAAGGATTACCGGGTGCTCAAGTACGCGATAACGCATTATCGAAAGCGCGCTTTGAGTTCCGCTGGGAAGATCAATTTAATCTCGGCTTAGATCCCGAGCGTGCGCGTGAGTATCACGACGCTACCTTACCTGCCGAAGGCGCCAAGATTGCCCACTTCTGCTCCATGTGTGGTCCCAAGTTCTGCTCAATGAAGATCACGCAAGAAGTACGTGAATACGCTGCCACCTTGGATGCCGATGGCAATCCAAAAGTAGTTGAGGCAGTCAAGGGTATGGAAGAAAAGTCGATTGAGTTCCGCAAACGCGGTAGCGAAATTTACCAATAAGGTATTGGCTGTTCACACCATGCTCGTTGAACACAGCCCATCTTTTTCTGGCAAGCGAATAGCCATTATCGGGGCTGGCCTCATGGGCCGGATGATGGCCTACGCCCTCGCAAAAGGCGGTGCAGAGGTAACGCTTTATGATCGCGGCGGACCGGATGGCGAGCATGCCGCTGCAACGATTGCGGCGGCCATGCTGGCACCACTGGCTGAATCGGCTATTACTGAAGCCAATGTCGTGCAAATGGGCATCTATAGCTTGCCGCGCTGGAAAGAATTGATTGCGGAGCTCAGTCTGCCCGTGTTTTTTCAGCAAGCAGGAACGGTCTTTGTTTGGCATCAACAAGACGCGACTGAAGCCAAGCGTCTGACTGCCCATCTCGAGCGCAATTGCCGAGAGAGTCAGCAGATAAGTACTTCTGCCTTCCCGCTACAACAGCCAGAGCAACTTGACCGTACCGCCTTGCAAATGCTCGAACCAAGCCTAGCCGATCGCTTTCAGCAGGGTTTATTTTTGCCGCATGAAGGGCAATTGGATAACCGGCAGTTGTTAGTTTCCGTACTGCATGCGCTGGATGCTATGGGGGTTTCACTGCATTGGAATCAGTCTGTTGATCCCGATGAGTTGCATCGCCAAGAAAAGCATGATTGGGTGATTGACTGCCGCGGCCTCGGTGCAAAAGCTGCCTGGGAATCGAATCCCTTGCGTGGTATTCGGGGGGAAGTGCTGAGGCTGCATGCACCCGAAGTCAAACTCAAACGCCCAACTCGGCTAATACATCCGCGCTACCCCATTTACATCGCCCCAAAAGAAGATGATGTGTACGTGGTTGGCGCTACCGAAATTGAATCGGATGATCTTTCACCAACCAGCGTTCGCTCTGCCATGGAATTACTCAGTGCGGTCTATACCGTGCACAGTGGTTTTGCAGAAGCCCGCATTTTAGAAATGAGCACCCAGTGTCGTCCTACCCTAAAAGATAATTTGCCTGAGATCCGAATCAGCAAACCGGGATTAATGTTGATTAATGGCTTGTACCGGCATGGTTTCTTAATCGCACCGGCGGTAATGGATAGTGCAATCGAGCTGATCCAAAGTGCAGGAAACGATGGCGCAACTGCAACAAGTCCATTAGCCCAGCGTCTGGATCTACGTATTGCGCAAGTACCACTAAGTGAGTTAATTGCATGCGCATCCTAGCCAATCAAATTCCGCGCGAGCTGCCAAGCAATAGCTGCCTTACTGATCTGCTAGCAATGATCGAGGCAGTGCCGCCCTACGCCGTTGCCGTCAATTTACAATTTGTGCCAAAGACCCGTCATGCAGAATATATCCTGCATGAAAACGATCAGGTGGAAATTATTGCCCCGGTAACCGGTGGCTGATGCTGTCATCAATCTCATTCAAGCCATGACAGCCCCACTCCCATTTAATTCAAATGATGCATTCATGCTGTATGGCGAAACCTTTGCTAGCCGGCTCTTACTTGGTACCTCGCGTTATCCATCGCCGCAAATTTTAGAAAACGCGGTTGCATTATCTCGCCCTGGCATGATTACGGTGAGCTTGCGGCGCCAAGGTACATCAACCGCAGAATCGCATACGGGCTTTTGGGATTTACTCAAAAAAATGGCAGTGCCGGTCTTACCTAATACGGCAGGTTGCCACAGCCCACAGGAAGCCATTACTACGGCGCAAATGGCGCGCGAAGTATTCGAAACCGATTGGATAAAGCTGGAATTAATTGGCGATGACTACACCTTGCAGCCAGATACCTTGCGTTTAGTGCAAACAGCAGAGACGCTGATTAAAGATGGCTTTAAGGTGTTGCCCTACTGCACCGAAGATTTAATAGTGTGTCAGCGCCTAGTGGACGTCGGCTGCCAAGCGGTGATGCCTTGGGCGGCTCCCATTGGAACAGGACAAGGACCGCTTAATCCCTATGCCATGAAACTCTTACGTGAACGCTTGCAGGTACCGCTCTTAGTCGATGCGGGTCTAGGCTTACCTTCGCATGCGTGTACCGTCATGGAATGGGGTTTTGATGGGGTCTTGCTGAATACTGCAGTTGCACTCGCAGATGATCCAGTTGCCATGGCCAATGCCTTTGCTAAAGCAGTTGATGCGGGTAGGACTGCCTATCTATCGGGAGCAATGCAGGCGCAGACTTCAGCTCAGGCCAGTACGCCCTTGGTTGGCACGCCATTTTGGCATCAAGCCTCATGAGTTTAATTCGGGATCTTGCGGAGCAAATTGTTGCCTGCCATCAGCAAGATGACTTGGCTATACCCGTTCCAGAATCGAACATTACGCGTCTACCACCTGCCTTGGATAACACCCACGCAGGAGATCACTATGAATTGGCTGGTGCCTTGGCGGCGATTCAGATGGGCTTTATTGAAACAGATGCACAGGTATTAGGTAAAGCATGGTCGCGCATGGCACACCACGCTGGCGGCTTTAACCCGGCGAGCTGGCCTACCCAGCCAGAGGACTTTGATTTATTGCCAAGGCCACGCCAAACTAACCTCAATGCCTTTCCTGAGTGCCCTCATGCGCTCGGGCTGTATGCCGTATTACCGAGCGCCGAGTGGGTAAAGCGTATGGTCGACGCAGAAGTGCCTACTGTGCAGTTACGTTATAAGACAGAGGCGCCCCTTAACCACGATCACCTGATGATGGAGATCACCGCGGCTATTTCGGCCGTCAAGGGCAGTAAGACCCTGCTCTTTATCAATGATTATTGGCGCGAAGCAATCGATGCGGGCGCTTATGGCGTTCACCTCGGCCAAGAAGACCTCGCGTTTGCGGATATCGCTGCGATTCGTGAGGCCGGTTTGCGTTTAGGTCTGAGCAGCCATGGCTATGCCGAAATGGTCTATGCCGATACCTTCTTACCCAGTTACATTGCGATGGGCGCTGTCTTTCCAACTCAATTGAAAAAGATGCCAACCGCACCGCAAGGCCTTGGGCGCTTACGCCAGTATGCGAAGTTAATGCAGCACTATCCCCTCGTTGGAATCGGCGGCATCGATGAATCCACCATACAAGCAGTTGCTCAGACCGGCGTCGGATCAGTTGCAGTGGTACGCGCAATTACGGGATCGGATGATCCGGAGGCCGCAGTCAAGAACCTAACTCAACTCATGAAACAAGCAGCATCCCAATCAATTCCTGCCTAAGCAACTGAGGGATTGATGTCGTCAGGCAACGCAGTAGGGTAAAACGCGTGCATATGCCAAAGTGGTCCAGAGCCTGCGCCAATACTTAAATAAACGCCCGACTCTAAGCCTGCCTCAACATAGGCAATGGCTTTTGCGACCGCATGTTTGAGCTGATGGCCCTGCGCTAGATAGCAAGCAATTGCAGACGATAAAGAGCAGCCTGTGCCATGCGTATTGGCAGTATTAACGCGGTAATGTAGTAACTTCTGCTCCTCAGTAATGGCTTTACCGTCTTCATCGACTGCACGCCATAACAAGTAATCCATCAGTTGGGTGTGCTTTTGATCGAGGTGACCGCCCTTAATTAAAACGGCTGCTGGGCCCATTTGCAATAAATCCCGGGCAGCCTGCTCAAAGTCATCGGGCTCTAAGATGGGTCGGCCCAGCAAAATAGAAGCCTCCTCCATATTGGGCGTAATGATGGTTGCCAGCGGGAAAAGGACTTCGCGCATCGCATGCGCCGTTGTATCGCCGCCTAAGCTTGCACCCGATGTAGCGCGCAAAACCGGGTCAAGCACAATGATTTTTATGGCATGCCGGCGCAATGCCGCAGCAACGCAGTGCACGATCTCGGGGCTGGAAAGCATGCCAATCTTGATTGCATCCACCCCAATGTCATTCACTACCGCATCGATTTGAGCGTCAATCACATCCAAATCAATTCCCTGAATTTTGCTCACACCCAGGGTATTTTGCGCAGTGATGGCAGTCACCACGGTCATGCCATATACACCCAAGGATGTCATCACCTTGAGGTCTGCTTGTAAACCAGCGCCGCCGCCACTATCCGATCCAGCAATCGTTAGAACCTTTGGTATGCGCACGGCGGTATGTTTTGATGATTTCATGTTTCTATCTTAATTCGTCTTGGCTAATTTGGGTGTAAAGATCGCAGACATAACTATGCCAATAACGATCAATAGAAAAGCCAAACCATGAAAACCTTGAGGCGCTTCACCCAAAATCACTGTAGATAAGATAGCGGTAAATAGGGGAATGAAGTTGGCAAAAAAAGCAGCAATCGTAGGCCCTGCTTTCATGACGCCTAAGCCCCAACACCGATATGCAATCAGTGACGGTCCGATGGCCACATACAAAATAAGTAATATCACAATAATACTGGGCTCAAAATGCAGATAGCCGCCCTGCCACTCCGCAATGGTAAACGCCGATGACCACAGCAAACCGACTAATACCTGGGCCAGTAAAAAACCGCTCCAAGGCCACTGGCGCTCCGTACTTTTTCCGGGACGGGCGAGCATCCAACTATAAAATGCCCACAATACAGTCGCGAGAACCATAAGCAAATCGCCGAAGACTAGTTGTACCTGCAGAAGCGCTTGAAGCTCGCCTCTGGACAATACAACGCATACACCCGTTATCGAAATCAACGCACCAATCACCTGAAACCAATTGGGTTTGGTCGAAAAAAATGCGGCCCCAATCAACAGCATCATGATGGGCATGCTGGCCCCAATGAGGGTGACATTAATTGGAGTGGATGTCTGAATCGCTAAGTAAAGAAGCATGTTGTAGCCGCCAACACCAAGTAAACCCAAAAGCATGAAGCGCTTTTTGTTTTTCCAGAGATCGCAATTGGCACACAAAACCGAGTAGCCCAGTGGCATCAATACCAGCGCCGCAACAATGCAACGAATGGTACTTAATAGGAGCGGTGAGATCTCACCCACCAGCATACGACCGACTACGGCATTGCCTGCCCACAGCAAAGCAGCCAACATCAGGTACAGCATGACACGCAGGTCGAGGGGAGCCATATTTGAGCCTATTTAGAAAGATGTTGTATGATATTGGCTTACGCAATTCCTCGATAGCTCAGTCGGTAGAGCGCCGGACTGTTAATCCGTAGGTCCCTGGTTCGAGCCCAGGTCGAGGAGCCAAAAACACTGAAAATCATGTAAGGTCTAGATACTTCTAGGCCTTTTTTTATTATTTAATTTCGCTCAGAGACCATCTTACGAGCTACCGTCTCCGCAATCAACATAACCGGGGCATTGGTGTTGCCTGAGGTAATGCAGGGCATAGCGGATGCATCGATCACACGCAACCTTGCAACGCCCCTCACTCGGCATTCCGAGTCTAGGACGGTATGGGGATTTTCTGCTTTGCCATGTTGATCCACCTTCCCCATGGCACATGTACTTACCGGATGAAAGATGGTAGTGCCTAAATTTCTGGCTGCCTCCTCCAGATCGGCATCGCTTTGAATGTTTGCCCCTGGCAGTAACTCTTTTGGCTTAAATGGCTGCAGTGCCGGGCTCGCCATAATCTCACGGGTACGTTTTAGGCTGGCAACAGCGACTGCCAAATCATCCGCGGTAGATAAGTAATTGCAGCTAATCTTGGGATCGTGAAAGGGGTCAGCTGATACCGCCTTCACCCAGCCACGAGAGCTGGGGCGTAAATTACAGACACTCGGTGTGATGGCATTAAACGGATGCAAGGGCTCGCCAAATTTAGGTAGCGAGAGTGGCTGCACATGCCATTCAATATTGGCACTAACTTGATTCGGGTCACTTTTTGCAAATGCACCCAAAGTAGATGGTGGCATGGTTAAAGGCCCAGTGCGCTTAATAATATACTCAAGGCCCATACCCATTCGGGTTAGCCAATTCTTATACAGGGTATTGACTGTTTTACAGTTTTCAACCTGATACACCGTCCGAATTTGCAAGTGATCTTGCAGATTTTCACCAACGCCCGGTAGCTCTACCTGGGTTTTGAGGCCAATACTATCGAGATGGATCTTGGATCCTATCCCAGAAATCTGCATCAAGTGCGGCGATCCAATGGATCCAGCAGAGAGGATGACCTGGTCTTGAGCTAGGGCTGTTTTGCGAACGCCATCGTGTAAAAAATCCAAACCATAGACTTCGGTTTGGGCTCCGTGCCATGCCGATGCAGTGTAGCGACTCTGATTCAAGGTTTCGGAAGTGATAGCGCGCAACTTTAACTGCAAAACCTGGGCTTTAGTCAATATGGTGAGGTTCGGTCGTTGCCGAATGGGATGCAAGTAAGCATCGGCCATCGACCAACGCTCACCGCGCTTTTGCGTCATCTGAAAGTAGGCGCAGCCTTCGTTATCTCCGCGATTAAATTCCTCAATCTTAGGTATTCCTTGCTCGTCGGCCGCCTCGCGCCACGCATCCAGAATGTCCCATTGCACGCGGGGCCGCTCAATACGCATCTCTCCGGAATCGCCGTGCCATGGATTGGAACCTGCATAGTAATCTTCCAATGCTTTATAGGTCTCAAGGCTGGTATCCCATTGCCATATTGGATCGCCAGTCAGTTCTGACCAGCGCGAATAGTCACTGGCCTGCCCCCGCATGTAAATCATGGCATTAATCGACGATGATCCGCCAATGCCCTTCCCTCTGGCGTAATGAATGGAACGTTGGTTCAACCCCGGATCGGCCTCGGTTTTAAAACACCAATCCGTGCGTTTATTGTTAATGGTAAATAAATACCCTACAGGAACTTTAATCCAGAACCAATCATCTTCTCCCCCAGCCTCCAGTAAAAGTACACGGTGTTTAGGATCGGTCGATAGGCGATTAGCCAAAAGGCAACCGGCACTACCAGCCCCAACAATAATGGTGTCAAAATCAAGGGATGAGGCAGGTAAGCTCATGGTTTATTCAAGATAGGACTGAATGCTCATGAAATAACTGGTTTACTTAAGTATGGATAAGAGGCTACTGTAATCATCCCGCCATAAGGAAAAGTGTTTGGGGGTTTCAATTTCTTGAGCATTGATGAATTGAATATCCCTAAACGCTTTTTTATCTTTACTTACTAGAGCCCATTCCGAGCGATAACCTACCTTTGTTTCTGAGGCAGCAAAGCTAATAACCTTGATGTCTTGATCAAATGCGTTAGCAGCAGTTTTAACCACTGGCCTCAGGTTTAAAAAGCGGTTTGTAATGTGTAGCGCAAGAATGCCATCGCTTTTTAAATGCCTAAAGTATTGGGCAAAGGCTTCTTTGGTCAGTAAATGAATCGGCACCGAATCACCTGAGAAGGCATCAATTACCAAAACATCAAATTGCTGATTGGGCTCTTGCTCTAATTGCAGGCGTGCATCACCCAAGACATGTTCAATGCTTGCGGCACTATTCGATAAAAAGCTAAAGTGTTTTTTTGCTGCCTCAATGACTTCAGGATTGATTTCATAAAAACGGTAAATATCCCCTTTATTCGCGTACCCAGCCAGAGTCCCAACCCCCAAGCCCACTACCCCGACTTTGATAGACTGATTGGATTGGGACTTAACCAAGATGGCCTGACCAACGCCACTCTCGCGCACGTAATACGTAGTGGGTTCTTGCGCCTTCGCAGGATCAATAAACTGACTGCCATGGCTAATCTGGCCATGCTGCATTGTTTTATAGCCACGCGACTCATCAACATATACCTTGAGGGTGCCATAAAAATTACGCTGACTCAACTCAATACCGGCAATATCATGCGAGTGATCATTAATACGAATCACACTGATCAGAATTAAGAAAGAAAGTATTCCGGTGGCTGTTACTGCCTTAAATTGCTTCGTTTTAAAGCGCGTATTGGATAAAAATACCAATGCGACCACAATCCCAGACAACACTATTCCAATCGATAGCTCGTAGTTTTCCGTAAACCAATAGGGGGCAACGATACCTACAAAGAAGCCGCCCATCACGCCGCCAACCGCTAACATCAAATAATACGTGGTCAAGTAGCGTGCATTTGGCTGCTGCGCTGCCAACTCGCCATGGCAGACCATACACACCACAAAGAATGAAAATAAATTGATGCCGGTAGAAATCATCACCGGTAATTCATTTAAGCCAAGGGTCGGCAAATAAGCCAGAATAAATAAAGATGCGAGTAGCAAGGGCAGAAAGAGCTTGCGTTTGTACCAGCCACTACCCTCAAAGCAAATAATGAAGGAAAGGAGGTAGAGCGCCAAAGGGGCTACCCAAATCATCGGAACCGGTGCTATGTTCTCGGTCAAGAAACTGGTATCAGCTACCATCAAGATCGATGGGCAGGCTGCCAATAAAATCCAAGTGGTTAAGTTGGAGGCGGATGGTGCCGGCGCGTTATCGTGGTCTGTTTCCACAAAGGCGACGCTATTGCGGTTGCGCCATGCCAAGATACCGCAGGTCACTACAAATACGGCATACAGGGCCGACCAGCAATAGGATTGCCACTGGGTTGGTAACATCGGCTCAAATGCAATCGGATAAGCCAATAAGGCCAGCATCGAACCAAAATTTGATAAGGCAAACAGACGGTATGGAATGCCACCAGTACGCTCACGCGCAAACCATGCCTGAATTAGGGGGCCTGTAGTCGACAGTACAAAATAAGGTAAGCCAATGGAAGCAAATAAAAGCCCCAGAATTTGCAAGGTGGGATTTTCACTACCCATAGGCTTCCATAGCTCACTCGCAGCCAATGGCAATAAAGACAAACTAATCAGCAGCAAGGCAATGTGCAAGATACTTTGCCGATAGGGGCTCAGGGCCTTCACAATCCAGTGGGAATAAACGTAACCAAACAACAAGGTCGCTTGAAAAAATAGCATGCACGTTGTCCAAACCGATGCCGAGCCGCCAAACCACGGCAATATCATTTTGCCAATCAGGGGTTGTACTTGAAACAATAAAAAGGCACTCAGAAAAATAGTAAGGCCGTATTGAAATGTCAGCTGTAGGTTGTATTTCATCTTGTTATGGTTTTGTGGTGGTTTTGTATTTTTTGAATGAAATTGCTTGATATTGCGTTTCGTATTCTGCGGCAACTTGCGCCCATGGCCGCAGATATCCCGCCATGGACTGTGTATTGGAGAGCAATGCATCCCCTGCTTGCGCCCATTGACTGACCGACTCGTTGAGGGATAAGACTCGTCCGTTGCTGACGGATACGTCTACAGCAGCGCCACAGGCATCCGATACCAGTACGGGTACTTGACAGGCCATTGCCTCTGCAATCACCATGCCATAGGCCTCGCTCGCAGCAGGATGTATCAATAAATCCAGTTGCTGAAAAAATGGTTCGCTAGCTTGCCAGCCTAGAAACTCGATTTCTCCAGGGTAATCTTGGCAAAGGCGCGCCACTTCGACTTCTTCTGGTCCCAATACCAAGACCTGTAAATGAGGGCGCTGTAATTGCAACTGCTTCGCTATTTGCATAAAAAGAGCAAAGCCCTTGCGGCCCCACTCTTTTCCAATAAACCCAATGGTGCCGCCGTTATCGGGAACAATGCGTAGCGGCCGAATTGCCATTGCCATTACACCCGGAGAAATGGGAGCTGCTATTTGCCTTACAACCGATGGGTAATAACGGGCAATTGCATTGGCAATAACAGTAGACACGGGCACAACGCAAACGCTAGGGTATGGCGGCTCACCCAATTCACGAGCTTCCATGCGCAAGTAAGCCCAAACCCGAACTGATAAACGCCGCCAAATGGATTTGTCTTTAATTGAAGCAAATGGCATGGAATGGAAAGTCGTTAGGTCATGGCTAATGGAACGCTCGTGGCTATGCACAAGGCATTCGCCTTGACGCCGAATCGATTGCACTACCGCTTCAACCTGATTCGCAAAACGCCAATACAGAACCCAACGTGGCTTAGGCGGCAACACCCCAATTTCGATCACTTTAATAGTGCCAGTAAGTGGCTGCGCATGGGCTTTTTCACAGACTATCGTGATGCGGCAATTGCGCTCTGCTAACGCATGGCTTAAATGCCAAACATAGGATTCCATGCCTCCGACTGGGCCCCAGTTGCGGACAAGCTGAACAATGTGCTGCCCATCTTGTTTTGGCTGGGTGAAATTAGGGCCTTCTTGCATGGCTCAAATCATACACTTGGAGGGTACTGGAGCCCGTTATTTGGAGCACAAACGGCTGGCTTACTGAGTGCTATTTGAACCTATATTAAGTGGCCTACCTTAACGTAGATCAGCGCACCCTCTTCCTTGGTAAACGGTGCGTGTTTACTGTAACGGGGACTGCGTATCCAGCTTCCCTTGGGGTAGGCGCCAAACTCATCGTGAAAGATACCGTCCAGAACAAAGATCTCCTCGCCGCCAGGATGCACATGGGGGTTAAACACCGTATTGGGGGCCCAGCGAACCAATGCTGTACTAATGCCATCGTGTTCATGCAGTGGCATCACGGATAAACCTGGTACCAGACCTGGATACCAATCCTTGGTTTTAGTATAGATGCGTAGTTCTTGATTATCCGTTTGGGCAAATTGCCGCAGTTTTACAAATAGAGTGCAGCCATCATTTGAAAATGGGGCATGCTGGCTACCGGGCGGATTGCGTAAATACATTCCGGCGGAGTAATCACCCCTTTCGTCTGAAAAGCAACCATCCAGCACCAAAATCTCTTCACCGCCATCATGGGCATGTTGCGTAAAAATGGTATTGGGGGCATATCGAACGATGGAGCTTGCGCGGGCTACTTCACCACCCAAGCGATCGAGGCATTTACGGTCGACTCCAGGGACAGGAGAAGCTTGCCATGCTAATTGATCAGCATGCAAAACCACGCGCTGTTTAAGGTCAGTATTGATATCCACAACTCAAGCATAAATCAAAGCCAATCATCCACACGAAGATCGCTACAATTCAGTAATGACAGACCAAAACGCCCCAGCACACAATGCAAAACCAAGTCTGCGCTACCGGATTAAAGATGAATTTATCCAGGCCTCACTCTTGGCCCTGTATTTTGCGGCGTGGTTTTGTGCCATCGCATTTTTTACGCTTGCCGTATTACGAGAGGCTGCAATTTCCATTACCCCATTTGGTTTAGCGCTTATTAAAGCAGCTTTATGCGCTAAATTCATGATGATTGGTAAAGCAATCTTTCCATTGCGTGTGGAGGCCAATCGCGGCCTAATCACATCTATCTTTTGGCATTCCATCGTCTACCTCGGCATCGTGATTGCACTTAGCTTTGCCGAATCTGGAATTGATGGACTGCTGCATGGCAAGTCATTTATAGAGTCAATCTCTTCATTTGGACACGGCGACCCAATTTATATCGCTGCCTTATCACTAATGTATTGGCTCATCCTCTGGCCTTATTTGATTGTGCTTGGATTAAATCAATCGATGGGCAATAAGGCAGTTCATGCAATTCTCTTTGGATCTAAAGCAAGCTAATATGAGTTAAGGCAAAGTTCGGCATCAACTTATTTTCCGCCCCTCTAAAAGAAATCAGGATCGTAATGCGATCCTGATTGTCTTAATGCTGTGCCTAGGAGGTATTACATCACCAGCCAATCGCCTTAGGTAACCATAAAGAAATCTGTGGGTAATAAAACACTAAGAACAAAGCAACACCCTGCATAAGTACGAAAGGAATTACGCCTTTATACAGATGCTTGATCTTCACCTCTGGCGGCGCCACCCCTTTGAGATAAAAGAGCGCCCATCCAAATGGGGGTGTTAGGAAAGAAGATTGCAAACATACCGTAATCATCATGGCAATCCAAACAGGATCTGCACCTTGCGCTATGAGTACCGGCAAAAATAGTGGAACGGCAATATAACTAATTTCAATCCATTCAATAAAGAAACCCAGAATAAAAATCAGCAGCAACATAAACCAAATATCACTATTGACGCCGCCTGGAATCACCTCAAACATACCGGCAATTAACTCTTCACCATTTAAGCCGCGGAAAGATAGCGCAAATACCTGAGCACAGATCAAAATAAACATCATGATCGCACTAATCTTCGTTGTATCTAACGCAACCAATTTCAGCTTAGCCCATGAAAAGCGCCCGGAGAATATGGTTACGATTACGCCGCCGATTGCACCCATCGCAGCCGCTTCTGTTGGCGCAGCAATACCTGCAACAATCGAGCCCAATACAGCGATAACAAGCATGATGGGTGGAACAACCACTTTCCAGAAGCGGATGGCGAGCTCTTTACCGGAAACCCGGCTACGCTCTTCCTTTGGTATGGGCGGCATCAAATCAGGCTTGATCCATCCTAGAATCAGAATGAAAATGATGTAGACCACTACCAATAACATTCCAGGACCGACTGCTGCCGCAAACAAGGTTCCCACAGACAGCTGCATGATGTCGGAGAGCAAAATCAAGATCAAACTGGGTGGAATAATCTGCCCCAAAGTGCCAGATGCACAAATGGCGCCACACGCAATGCTTTTGTCATAGCCTCGTCGTATCAAGGTTGGTAGTGTTAAGAGCCCTAAGGTAATCACCGTTGCGCCCACAATTCCGGTGGTAGCCCCCATTAAGGCGCCAAATAAAATAATGCCAACGGCCATACCACCTTTAACGCCGCCGGCAAGGTGCCCGATAACATCCAATAAATCATCGGCTAGCCCGGACTTTTCAAGCGTGATGCCCATAAAGATAAACAGGGGTATCGCAAGCCACTGGTAGCCTGCCACTACGCCAAAAACCCGAGCTGGTAGTAAGTTAAACAGTACTGGTCCAAAACCCAAATACCCGAACACAAAGCCAACGGTAGCCAGGGTAATGGCGACCGGTACGCCAATCATCAGCATTGCAAAAAAGCCGATGAGCATAAAAATAGCCATGGTTTCCATCTCAAACATGATTGCCTCCACCTTTGGTTTGGTAGTTCACAATCACGCGGCAAAACTCACCCACACCTTGCAAGACTAAAAGAGAGAAACCGATGGGAATAAGTCCTTTCACAATCCAGCGATAGGGAATGCCGCCGGGATCGGGTGACATTTCCCCAATCGAAAATGATTGGTTAACGTACTTTATCGAAAGAAATATGAATATGATTCCCACCACCACAGTTAATGCGGCTGATAAAAGGTCAACGTACAGCTTCGTTTTAGGTTTGTAGTTGGCATAAAACAAATCAACCCGGAC